>Ga0105103_10000001_pt1 | contig 102176 bp, 115 predicted proteins | sample PPLLaktember2015_2_FD_79107 | JGI IMG/M metagenome (GOLD analysis project Ga0105103, IMG submission 79107) | Freshwater sediment microbial communities from Prairie Pothole Lake near Jamestown, North Dakota, USA - PPLs Lake P7 Core (6) Depth... | ecosystem: Environmental > Aquatic > Freshwater...
AATAGAAGAATTAACTGGAACACAAGCTACTTCATTATTAGATGTTTTTGCTACTACTTCTACAACAAAAGGGCTGGTTCCAGGATCTAATTCTGCAGGTACAAGTTACTTTTTAAGAGCGGATGGTACTTGGGCTTTACCGGCAGCAGGAGCTGGGACGGATCATTCCAGTTTAATTAATTTAGATTATGCTTCTGCAGGCCATACAGGATTTGAACCTACTATATCTGCAGGAACAACTTCACAATATTATAGAGGAGATAAAACCTGGGTACAGCCTAATCATAACAGTTTAGCCGGACTACAAGGAGGAATAGTTGGAGAATACTATCATATAACAGCTGCTAAAGTTACTCCGGTTAATAATATCACAACTACAAGCGCAGACAGTGTTCCCACTGGATTAGCTTATAGTTCTACTGGAATAATTACTGGAACAGATGGTACACAATCAGCTTATATTATTCTTACATGGGATGCTATAGCAACATCTACATTTAGTCATTATCAGGTTAGATATAATAAAGATCTTACAACTAATTATACTTATTTAAATGCATCTACTAATACCATTACTATTAATGGTTTATCTGGAGGAGTAGCTTATGATTTTGCTGTAGAAAGTGTTAATAGATATGGTACTCATTCTGGATTCTCTGCTGATCTGACTGTTACTGTTGCATCTGATACAGGTGCGCCAGATACGGTTACAGGAGTAACTGCTGTTGCGGGTATCCAATATGTTATAGTTGAATGGACTCATGTTGCAAATTCTGATAGAGCTTCTTATAATATATATAGGAATATCGCTGATACAACAGTAGGAGCTACGGTAGTTGGTTCTAGTAATACAGATTATTTTATTGATGGCGGAAGAACTGGTGGTACAGCTTTATTCTATTGGGTTAAGGCTGTAGATACTTCTGGAAATGAAAGTGCCGCTTTCTCTAATCCTTCAGTTACTGCAACACCTAGAAATGTAGAAAATACTGATGTAACTGAAATTGCTGCGGATAAAATTCTGATAAACGGTATTGTATATCTTTCTAATTGGAGACACGCCAGTGATATTACTAAGATAGATGGCGGAACAATATACACTAATTCTATTCATGTTGATGCAATTAATGCTTCTACATTAGCAGCAATTGTAGCAGATTTAGGATCTGTAACTGCTGGTAATATTGTTATTACTACAGGAACGGATCTTATCTGGCTCAACCACGCTAATGATGGTTCTTTAAATATTGGTGGGAATGTTAAAGCATCTGCTCCATTCAGAGTAACAGCTGCCGGAGCTCTTACAGCTACAAGTGCTACTATAAGTGGATCTATCTCAGCAACATCTGGAACTATAGGAGGCTGGACAGTAGGGGCTACTTATCTATATTTAGACGGCGCTACAGATGCTGATTCCTCTGGTATGGTTGCTGCAGATTATCCTTTTTATGCTGGTAAAAAATATGCTGATAGAGCTACTGCTCCTTTTAGAGTTACTCCAGCCGGAGTACTAACTGCATCAGGAGCCACTGTTTCTGGAGCTATTACATCTACTTCTGGAACAATAGGCGGATGGACTATAGCATCAGATGCTATTTATCATGGAACAAAAACTACTTCTGGATATACTCCTGCTGCAACTGATGTCACATTATCTTCTGGTGGCAGCTTACATACTCGAAATTTTTATGTAAATGCGGATGGTACTGTTGGTATAAGAGGCACATTGTACCCACATTTATTTAATAAAGTAGCTAGTGCTGTTCTAAGAAACGGCCTTGATACTACAGAGTATACATCACAAAATACACATCCAAATTATCAACAAAGAGCAGTATATACATTTACTAATGGTTTCATCGGAGAGATAAGATTTGGATTTGAATTAAGACAAGAGGATGCTGGGGGTGGTGGAACGGGTAAAGCAAGAGTTTATAGAACTCCTTTAGGCGGGGCATCTGCTGCAATAGGTGTTGAGATAAATGCTACAACTGGAGTTTCTTATCTTGCTAAGACTGATGATATTACACAAAACTTTAATCCAGGTGATACTATAGAATTATGGTTGTATTCTCCTAATGGAGATATAACAGTATATGCTACAAATATTGGATTATATTATAGTGATGGTGATTCTGGTGAAGTAGTAACCTCAGGTTTTTAAAAACTATTAGATAATCTACTAATTATTAGTAGATAAAATTTATTGTAAAATTTTGTTTTGTTAAATAATTTATATACTTTTGTAAAATTAAAATTCCATATAATGGCAAATACTTTAGATACCCTTATTAATCTAACCAATTTACTACTTAAGAAAGTAGCTGGAAATGCAGGTTGTGATTATTTTGCTGATGCGAATGCTCATGTTGCAAGAAGAGGAAAGATATCTTCTTTAATTATTTTAGAAGATAATAGTCAAATTGGGTCTATAACAGAAAGTGCAGGAGGAGTAGAGACTACGTTTGCTACTACAACTAAAACTTATTTAAATGTAGCATTTCCTTCAAATACATTAGTTATATTTGATAACCCGTTATCTTCTATTACTTTAGCTGCTGGAAAAGCAATGGTTTATTATATTGATTTATAATAACTAAAATTTAATATTATGTTACTAAGCCCATTAAAAATATTAAGTCCTATTGGGCTATCTGTTTCTTCTAACCCTACTTATGCTATTTTAACCGATGGTGATTGTACTTGGCGTATCGGGGCTAGAGATGGAGAGATGGTATGGGATCATACGTTAACATCTACAGGTTTTTCAGGAACAGAAGATATAGATTGGTATAACGCTCAATCAGAAAGCTAATGGCACAATATATTTATAAAAGTAACGATCAGTATAGATATCTCCTCGATCAATCGACAGGATTCAGATTTCGTATAGGTGTAAGAAATCATTTTATTGTCAGAGATAAGGAACTTTATGAAAATGGATTTGATGATGCCGAGGACACTGGATGGGAGTATATCGGGGGTTACGGTGATCCTGGTGATGAGATTGTCACAGGTGGACGTTATCGCTTCGGTGTGAGGGATTGCGACTGGCACGATGATATTGAGTTGACGGCAACTGGATTTGATGGTACAGAAGATACTGATTGGAAATGCGTGGGGTCGATTAATTATAATTGGACGATTTCTAAACCGTCTAATTTAGTAGCTGTTGTTTATTCAGATACACGTATAGACATTACATGGGATGATGGTTCTGCTGGAACTGATGGGTTAAAAATCTATGTTAATGATGTTTATAATCAAACAGTAGCCTTTGGTGTTGAAGCAGCAAGTATAACTGGGTTAACAGCAAACACAGCTTACACAATTGACTTGATGGCTTTCAAGGGAGGAACTAACGGCCCAGAAATAACAACCAGTGCAACAACATTTCATAGTGAAATAGGCACTTTTATTACAGGGCTTGTTACTCCTTTAAGTAGTGCTCAAAAGATAGATTTAAATAATCTTGTGTCTTATTGGAAAACCGGATGGGGTGTTAGTTCTTTAAGCGAAGTAATGGATGGTTTGTTTATTGATGCTGGAGCAACAGAGGAAAGTTCTGTTAAAAACATTGTAAGCAATAATTATCACGGTGTATTAGTTAATGCTCCTGCCTTTACACAGTATGAAGGATTTACTGGGAATACTTCAACCAGGTATATTCGGCATAATTATAATCCCACAAATAATGGGGTGCGGTTTACAAGAAATAATGCTTCGCTATTTGCTTTATATCGGACAGATCATGGGACAAATGCTGGTAAGAGTTTTGGTGCAGATAATACAGTAGCTGACACAAGAGTATATACACATCGTTTGGCTAATTCAATATCTATCAAGCTAAACGATATAAATCAGTTTGTTGTTGCTACGGTAGATGATACAGCAAAAGGGTTGAATGGAGCAACACGATATGCAAGTAACTCAAGAAAAGGATTTAGAGATAAAACACTCAGTGCAAATTCTACAACAGCGAGCACTGGTCTTATTAATCTTGAATTATATTTTCTTGCTGCTAATGTGGAAGGAGCTGCTACTGGATTTTCTGAGGTTCAACAAGCTCTACATGGGTTTGGTGCTTCATTAGATCAAACACAACTTGATGTTTTATATGACGGTTTTGCAGCTTATATGACCGCAAAAGGGAAAACAGTAATAACTTAATTATGGATAGAGTAATAACGATAACCAAAGAACAGGCTGAAAGGATAAGGGGAACCTATGGCAAATATTCAGCTATTGACCCGATAGAGATTCCTGGTGGATTATATATTATATCTGAAGATGTAATTAACCATCCTGAGTTTAAGGAAATAGAAGAACTGCTTGTTGATTATGAAAAAACATCCCCTAAAATTGAAATAAATGAAATTAAAGAAGGTGATACAGTTGTGAAGGATAATATTTATGTCAGCGAAGTAGGATTTGTTAAAGCAGTAAAAACCGATGTAGTCACGTCATTAACTGACAAATCATTGTTGGTTACAAAGACAGATAAAGAAATATTAAAAGTAAAATAATGAAAAAACTAATAACAATCTTATTTTTCGCAGCCCTCTCAATAGGGGCTATGGCTCAGTTCAGAGCAAGGACTGGTATCTCAGCTGGGGATCACAAAGTGTCGGGTACGAATATCGAAGTCGTTGATAGCCTGACAAAGACCGATGACGGGGAATATGCTATCTACATGGATGGCGATACTATCCCGCCATATACTCCGTTTGCAAACCGGATTCCTGGTGGTACGCTCTATCCTGAGCTGGCAGACACTACCTACTCTACTTGCTATGGGGGAGGCACAGGACAACCGGCAGATAGTACCTTATTCGCAGAGGAAGCTACTGCTTTCGGAGTGTGGACGGTAAAGGTAGATACAGCCTATATTGTCAACATTGATAATCAGCGATTCTCGGCCGGTGATAGTGCAAAATTTAATGTGTACATAGGCAATTCAATGACAATGGTTGCAACAGACTCATTATTTACAGCACCTCAGGGAGTGGGGGATAACAGAGTGGTATTTACTCCTAACAAGACCCGAAAGATACCCAAAGGCAAGGATGTATGGGTGGGCCTAATGGGTGATCAGATTACGGGGATGCGTCCTAATCTTTGGTATTTGCAACTGAATTGGTACATTATAAAAGCTGACTAATGAAGAAGCTACTATTAATACTTTCAGTATTTCTGCTCTTTGCACAGGCTCAGGGGCAGAGTGTCATCCGGGCGCAGAGTAATGCGAGGGCTATTGCTACAAGCGGTGGTGCTTCGACTCTTTTAACTGGGCTTGTTGCATATTGGACAATGGATGAGGCGTCTGGCAATATGACATCAGAAGTCGGTGATACGTATGGAACCACAACAGATATAACATATGGTATAGCTGGTAAATTAGGGGATTGTTATCAATTTAATAATTCATCATCGCTTGTTTCTGTTGTTGATGTGGGGAGTGTTTTACAACTAAATACTCTTACTATCTCTTTTTGGATGAAAGAGGATGGGAATAATGATCGTCTTTTGGAATATTACGCAAGTTCTCAGGGGTGGACTATCGGGACATCGTCATCTGGTTATTTATCTTGGTTTATAAGAGCCGCAACAGCTAACGAAAATCTTGATGATGTAGATATAACAGACGATGCTTGGCATCATGTTGTTTGCACTTATGATGGTGCACACATGATATTATATATAGATGGGGAGGAAGAGGTATCTGAGGAAAGAACTGGTGGAATAACTTATGTAGGAGCAGCATTTACAATAGGGACAAACGCAGGGGCCAATGACTATGGTGGACTAATGGATGAAGTATGTATATATAATAGGGCATTAGGACAATCAGGTGTCGATTCATTATGGAACGCAGGAAATGGTTTGGCTTATCCTTTTTAATATGAAAAAACTATTATTTATATTATTTGTATTTATTTCGATTCCCGCTTGGGGGACGAAGTATTATGTTAAGAACGGAGGAAACGATGCATCAGCAGGGACTTCAGATGGCACAGCATGGGCAACGATAGCTAAGGTTAACTCAATTTCATTCTCTGCCGGTGATACAGTTGCTTTTAAATGCGGTGATTTATGGAGAGAGGAATTAATTATACCTTCATCTGGGAGTGGTACAACAATAGCCGACTCAACAACATTTATTACATTTACATCTTATGGAAGTGGAGCAAAACCGAAGATATATGGTTCTGAGGTTATAACTACATGGACGGCACACGAAAGTCGTCCTAATGTATGGAGAGGAGATGTTTCTGTTAATGACCCTCATGATTTGGGTTCTTATGGTTCTTCTTATTATATACTAAGTGATGGATATACTGTTTATTGGAGGGCAATGAGACCGACAGATATGCCATTATTATCTGAACTTGCTGCGGAGGGGGCGTATGCGTGGATGTGGAGGAATGATTCTATTTACATCTATTGGGAAGGTGACCCTAATTCTGACTTTACGGGAATGGAAGTTGCGCAAAGAGATAGATGTATCTATTTGAACGATAAAGAATATATTACTATCGATGGCTTAGAGTGTAGATTTGGAGGAACAAGAAATATAGGAGAAAGAGGCGCACCACAAAATGCTCTTGATGGTTTAATAATTAAAAACTGCAAGATTAGTTATTCTGGGACTAAGGGTTATATAGACGATGGAATGCACAACGGATATGGAATATCTGCTTATCATTCTCAAATGTTAATTAAAAATAATGAGGTTTTTGGGAATGGGAGAAGACAAATAAATCTTATCCTTCAAGATTATGGCGATATTACTTTCAGAGACGTTATAGTGGAGAATAATACTTGTTACGAAGGTTATCATGCTTACGGCATTTCAACAGGAATGAGTGGAGGTAGTTATATGAAAAACATAGTGATTAGGAATAATTACATCTATGAAGACAGTACCCAAACATTAATTGAACCTGAAAGCGAAGGCTCAAATGCTATATCAATTTTGAATAACAATGTAGGCGATAATTTCAGGGTTGATTCAGTGTTTATTTATAATAATGTCATTTTATGGAATACCAATCATGCAATACAACTATATAGAACTCAAAATGTTTACATAGTTAATAATACAATTTATGCCACAAATGAAAATTTACCAGATTATAGGGGGCTGATTGATGGCAGTAATTGTGATTCAATTACAATTAAAAATAATATCATATACGGGACTAAAACAAGGAACCCAGGTGATGAATTTCAACCTGCTATATATTTTGCCACAGGGACAAGTACATTTAGAGAGATTGACTATAACTTATATTTTCAATTAGATTCATTAAGTCAACCATTACTTAGATATTCTGCTATTACTGGTTTGGGGTTAATTGTATATCCTGATTGTTCGATCAGAACTAACGATTGGACAGCGTACATGAGTGGTGATTATAATGCAGATCGTCATTCTATTGGGCAAAAAGACCCTTTGTTTGTTAATAGATTCGGGCGGTTTGGTGGTGATTATAGATTACAGGAGGGGTCTCCCGCAATAGGAGCAGGTGATCCTGTTTCTTTCGCTACAACAGACATCCGGGGGTATTTAAGAGATACAGAAAACCCAACTATGGGAGCTTATGAATTTGGTAGTTTATCAGTAGATTCTTCTGCAACTAATATTACATCATTTATTTTAACCGATCAAGAATCTTCAGCAATCATAAATACAACTAATCACACGGTTGTGGTTCAAATAAGAAATAGTGCTGATATAACAGATCAATCGCCAACAATAGGACTTGACTATGGAGCAACTGTTGATCCTGCCAGTGGGGTGTCGCAGGACTTTACATCCCCGGTAGTTTATACTGTAACGGCATTAGATGGTGAGACGACTCAGGAATGGACAGTGACACTAACAGTTGAAAATCCTCCCGGAGTAGCCGAAGTAACAACTGATACTATCACTATTTACAACGTCCGCTATGCTACCGGAGCGGGGAATGTCACTTCCGATGGTGGAGGTACTATCACTTCAAGGGGTGTGTGTTGGTCAACATCAGCAAACCCGACAATATCAGATAGTAAGTTTACCAGTGGAGGCACAACAGGTGTATTCTCAGGCAGGCTGTACCCGCTAAAGGCAAACACTACCTATCATTACCGGGCTTTCGCTGTGAATGAATCTGGTACATCCTACGGGGCAGATCAGACTTTTACTACTCCGGTGCAGTCGGTTAATACAACAGGAGGTAAATATTTATATCATAACGGTAAATTAGTAATATCAAAGTAAGATGAAAGGAAAATCAATTTTTCAGTACGTATTGGGAGCCTTAATAGTATTAGGATTCTTTGTACTTATGGTTGTGTTGGTTTACACATCAGTACCCGACCAGAATAAAGACCTGTTAAACCTTGTAGTAGGTGCGTTGATTGGTTCATTCGCTACCGTTGTAGGATATTTCTACGGGTCGAGCCTCGGATCGTCAGATAAGAATGAATTGTTAAAACAGAAAAATGGAAGTTAATAAATGCTTAATAGATTAGTATATATAGCCAAATGCGTGGGTGCAATAATTGGAGGATTAACTGCTATTGCAGGTATTGTGTCTTTTATATATGTCAAAGGAATGAAAGCACAGAGTCTTCAATCTAATAATATTGCGATAGAGAAAAAGGTTGATATGTTAATAAGAATGGATTCTTCAAAAAGTATTAAAATAGATCAGTTATTAGTTAATCAGGAAAAATTTAGAGAAAGCCAAAAAGATTTTGAGATAAAGGTTGATAACTTAAATAAGAGTTACATTAATCACCTTAAGTCAGATAAGAAAGTTGATGAATTGATAGACTACCTTGAAGGGATAAAAAAAAACGGAGATTTAAATTTATATCCGATAGTCTGGCAGCCGACACAGCAGAATTTAAAATAATTATAAGAAAGATAAAGTAATGTACACTCCACTAGCAACCGCAATGCAAATATCTATAATAATTGGAATTATTATTATGATATACGCTATTTATAAATATGCAAAACACTTAACCTTATCTTTTGATAAAGATAAAATTATTTCCGACTATATTTCTTTACAAAGGAGTGGAAGTGTTGATAAGGAGATTGCAGGAATATTACTAAGAACAAAAATTGAGTTAGGTGCGTGTAAGGTTGGGTTAATGCGATTCCATAACGGAGGAAGGTTTGCCAATGGTTTTGATATGAAGAAGTTTACTGCTACACATGAAACATCAAGTGATACGATTGAGCCTTTTATGGATAGATGTATTGGTGTGTTAAACTCTCGTTATCCGGTTGCGTTTGAGATATTAGGGCTTACCGGGCAGTTCTTTGTATCTGATGTAGAGGACTGTATTGATCTGAATTTTAAATCAGATATGAAGAAGTACGGGTTTAAGTCTTGTTATTTATTTCTGGTTAGGCAATTAGATGGCAAGGAGGAAGGATTTATCGGTGTTAATTTTAATACATCAAAAGTTCTTGATGCCGAGAAGAGGTCAATAATTACAGAACATATTCCTGAATTACTTCTATTAATGAATACAGGAAAATAATGAATAAATTTTTAAAGAATAAATATTATTATGAAAAAGACTACACAGATTACAAAGGAGTTATTAGAAGAAAAATTTATGAAATTTGTTGAACAGCAGAGACAAATTGAAAAAAAAGTAGATGAATTAGGAGTTTTGTATAATAAACTAGAAGGAGCTAAAGAATCTATTCAAATATTGTTAACTGAATTAGATGCTCCAGAAATTAAAAAAGATGAACCTAAAGAATAGTTTTATAATACTATTATTAGTATTAATATTCAGTTCTTGTGTAACACAGAAAAAATGTTTACAAAAGTTTCCTCCTCAGATTATCAGAGAGGTATATGATAGTATTATCATTAAAGATTCTATTATATATAGAGATATAGAGATTGAAGTAAAAATACCTGGTGATACAATAGAAGTAGAAAAAAAAGTTCCTATCAAAGAAAATATATCTCCTGTAACAGTTGAAAATACTTATTCTTCAGCTAAAGCTTGGGTTGAGAATTCAAAACTTAAATTACAACTTATTCAAAAAGATCAGCTTATAAAATATAAGGTAGATTCTGCTATACAAGTAGCTAAGCATTGGGAATATAGATGGAATATTGAAAAACAGAAGGAAGTAATTAAAGAAAAATATATTCCTAAAATTTATAGTATTGCATTCTATATGTGGATAGGAGTTATAGTTATAGTTTTATTGTATTTAGGTTTTAAATATTTAAAATAAATGGCAAAAAATACATCTCTTAATGAACTTGCATATGAGTTATTAGAACTAAGGAGAGCTTATATTAAAGAGACTGATCCTATAGATATAAGACTTGTATTTGATTGGATACAAAGTCAAAGAGCTCGTCTTCTTAAACAAAAATTTGACCATCCTTTTGCAAGTATAGATGATCATTATGTACAGTCTTTAGGAGCTATTGAATTAGAAAAAACATTATCTAATGAGCTTTCGCCAGAAGTAAATGATTATAATTATATGTATAGGACTTCTGTTGATATTCCAAGAACTATAGAAAGTAAAGAAGGCATTGGAACATTTACAAGAATAGGACCTGCTGATAGGCTTTCTACTAAATTTAAAGTAGTTACATATGATGATGCATTATATCGTGGTAATGGTAAGTTTAATCATAATACAATATATGCTTTTATTCTTGGAGACAGGGTGTATATAACTAGTAAATCTGGAGCTCATCTTACTGTTAAGTATTTAGATATAAGGGGGGTCTTTCAGGATGCAATACAAGCAGCTAGGATAAAGAATGCTAATTGGACCTATAATGATGATTATCCTATCAACAAAGAAATAGTAGATCAGTTAAAAGTACTCATTATTAATGAGAAGTTTGGACTAACTTTAGTTCAGGCTGGTGATAAAACTGACAATAGGGAAGATAACCCCGAAGGAGATACAGCTTCACAAAAAAGAATACCAACTAATCTTGAGTAATAAATGCTAGTATATAAAAGAGGCAAAAGGAAGGTAATAGCAAATTATAAATTCGACGAAATTTATAAATACTATGTAGAAAGATGGGGTTCTAAAGCTCTACCAAAAAGTAAGGTAAGAGCCTTTTATAAGAGGATGTTTCCTGAAATTGTTAAACTTATGGTATTTGAAAATTTAGATTATCGAATGCCTGCAAAATTAGGATCTATAAGAGTTAAAAAGAAATTAATAGAGCCTGTTTTAAATGATGAAGGTAATGTAGATGCAAGAAGATTATCAGTTAATTGGAAGAAGACTAAACAATATTGGCAAAAACTTTATGTTGGTAAAACTGAAGAAGAGATTAAACTTATTGAAAACAAACCTTTGATAAGAGAAACCAATGATCATACTAATGGATATAGGCTAACTTGGTTTTGGGATAAGTTAACTACTACAATAAAAAATCAATCGGCTTATTATATTGACATCGCAAGAGACAATGACAATATTTTAAGTAGGGGTGCAAAAATGAACAATTTAAACTTTTATCTATAATGCTTAATGGGAAAACAGTAACAATAGATCATATTATTGAAAATCTAAATCAAGATTATGGTTTTCAAAATGTTGATAAATCAGAAGTTGCAGAATGGATCTGGAGATCCATGTCTATTATAGGCAACCCTAGTCCTTATGAGGATAAAAATGTAACTTATACTGTTGCTGATTATAGGGCTATTCTACCTGTAAATTTGTATAGTATAGAAGGAGTCAGGGATAAAGTAACAGGTCTTCCATTAAGGGAGATGACAGATGCTTTTAGTAAATTTCCAGAATCTGCCTATGACGGCACAACTGAAATAATTGCAGATTATGATCCCGCTTACCCAAGTACTTATATATCTAATACAGAAGAGTATTATGAGACAATAGTAGGCCCAGAGTATTCTTCTGAGTATTTTACCTATAAGGTTCAAGGTAATTTTATGTATTTAGGATTTGAAACTGGTACAATAGAAATGCAATATAAAGCTATACCTATTGATACTATAACTGGATTTCCTACAGTTCCAGATAATGCTATCTATATCAGAGGTGTAGTAAGTTTCATAGGAGAAAGACTAGCTTTCAGAATGATGTTAAAAGATTTGCTATCTGAAAAAAAATATGAGTTAATTAGACAAGATTATTTTTTTAATGTAGGTGCAGCAATGAATGTTTGTAAAATGCCAGATAAAGCTAGAATGGAAACATTAATTAATCGTTGGAAGTCAACATATTTAGGTCCCGGTCATTTTGATACAGGTTTTAAATATTTAGGCTCTAGAGAATAATTTGAATTATGGAAATGCCTAAACATACTTGTTCTTATTCAGGTGGTATGAATAAGGACTTATCTGTTAATCAGTACCCAAATACTTGTTATTTTGATGCTACAAATTTAAGACTGATTACTACCGATAGTTCAGGTTTAACTAATGAGGCCTTCGTTACTCCCAAAGGTAATGCTGCTGCTTTTACTATTGTTAGTGATGGCTTGGTTATAGGACACACTATACTTAGAGATTTTTTAGTATTATTTGTTAATGATTTAGGAGCCACTAATCCTGATAGAATCTATAAGATTCCATTAACAAGTTTAAAAACTGCTACAGATATTACTGTAAATAATATCTATTACTGGACTGCTGTTCATCCACAAGAAAGGTATTTAGTTTATTGGGGAGACTTAGGATTTCATACAAATTATCCTATTAGAGCCGTAGGAAGCTACGAAAATGAAGATGTTCAAAAAGTTTATTGGGTTGATGGATTAAACCCATTAAGACATATTAATACTATCTATAATGCTACATATAATGATCTAGCTAATTTAGATCCTGAATTATTAGAAGTATTACCGAATCATACATATGGGTCATATGCTCTTACTGAGGGAATTGGTGGGCATTTAAAAGCTGGTAGAATTCAATATTCATACCAACTCTATTCTGTTTCTGGCTCAGAGACTATGTATGCACCTCCAAGTAATTTATATAACATTACTTCCCATCAATCTTCTGATGGTGAAGATTTTGTTGGTAATGATTTAGAGACAATAATCAATAAATATATTCAAGTAACTTTAACTTTAAGTGTTGATACAGTTCAAACATTTAATAGAATAAGATTACTTGCCTTAGAATACGAGGAATATGGAGATATTCCAACAGTTAGAGTTGTATCAGAGAGAGAATTAAATACCACTACTCCTATATTTTATGACTATGGAGATAAAATAGGAGAACTAACTTTAGAGGAATTTCAAATTATAAAAAATAGTTTTATTCCTAAAACAATTGAATCTAAAAATGGATATCTATTTGCAGGAAATATAACAGAAGAAATTTTTGATGTAGATGATTTAGTAGAAGATTTAGCTCTTCCATTAACATTTTTAGATACAAGAGCTTATCGTTGGAGATATGGTACTGGCACAACAATGTCAGGTTCTGATACTTTAACTGATGCTACAGATCCTGCTGCAGTAGCAGATCCTGAAACTTATGGAGCATCTGCTTTTTCTGTGTCAGTAGTATCTTTATTAGATACTGGTTGGCATGTTCATATTCTGGTTGATGCAGAGGGACATGCTACAGGATTAGGCAGAACGTTTTCAAGTATATCATCTATTAATGGTTTAGGGGCCTCTTTAGTATTAAGAGGAGTAGCTGATGGTTTATGGAATCACGGAGTTACATTAGATTTTTCAGGAGCTATTTTTGAATATGATAGTTCAGGTATACCTTTTATTAGTATTGAAGGTACTCAATATATAGGTGGATTGCCCTCAGCGCTAGACCCGTCTTATCCTACAAATTATGATAATGATGTAATAATTAATTTTAGTTACACTTATACATATACTTATGTAGCAGTCGGTTCTGCCGTTGATTGTGTAATAAATAAGGGGATGTCTAATGAAGTAGTAATTGATTCTGGTGGAGGACCAGATTTTACACAATTACAAACTTCGGCAGGAAAAGTTAACGATTGTATTAATACTTATAATAATATTAGCAACGATACAAATGTTGATAGGGATCATGCTTATAAGTATAAACAAATTACAGCTGCCGCTCCGCCTGCTTTTACAGATTTAGGAGGGACAGGGCCTTACATTAGTTACGGTTTCACTTATACTGATATTAATTCTGCGGATAAAACCAGTAAAGGAGCTGCAGGAGAAACTTTATATACTTTTAACCCCTCTAATACCAGTCCAGGTTATACTAATCAGCAATATGTATTAAATAATGTAGGACTTCAAAGAGATGAAGTGTATAGGTATGGTATAGATTTTTATGATTTAAAAGGAAGGCCTTCTTATACTAAATGGATCGGGGATATAAGAATGCCGGATATTTCAGAAGAATTAGATCCTGGTTCAACATATAGTCAGGTTTATCAAATTTGTTATGGTTCTACTACAGACTTAATGGTAGCAAGAATTTTAAATATAAAGTTTACTATTGATTGGGGATCTATAAATACAGACTATCCAGGATTATTAGCACAGCTTTCAGGATTTCAAATTGTAAGAGTATTAAGAACTGATGGAGATTGTACAATAAAGGGATCTGGTATTATATTACCTACACATTACCCAAATGTTGTTGCTGGAGAGATTAAAGATAGTAGATATAGTACTTATAATATTGGATCTGCAGAAGATTATACATCAGCAACTCCTTTTCAGATAGTTGGTATAAATGGATTAAATAGTTCTCTAGATCAGACTTTAGTAGATTTTATAGCTCCAGAAATAGCATTTAATAGATCACTTATATCTGATTCAAATGATTTCTTTGAAGTATGTGGATATTTAGATAATATAAGATCTGGTGGCACTATCACAGGCGATATTAAGACTTATAGTGTAAATTCTTCCAAAGTAACAGCATTAGATGTTACGCCTACAGTTTTGGGGTCAGATTGCATAAGAACTATTAATGATAGTTTTATATCTACTCCTGAATTAAGAAGCCCAATTACACATGTAATTGGGGCTACTTCTTATACAGCAAGGGGATATGATGATGAAGTTGATGGGGATGAACCTTGTATAACATATAAAGGCACGTCATTAATAGCTGAAATAGCTTCAGCTTTTGGTAATGCTGTATCTCCGGCTGGTCTAGTTGCCGGAGATTGTAAAGCTATGTATGGTAGATATAGACGATCCTTAGGATATTCAATTTATGGAGGCTGTACTTATCATGAGAGATCTTATAGTCAATATATAAAAGCAGGTGAATTTTATCCAGTGGCAACTTCAGGTACAACTAACTATGATGTATTTGGTGGAGACACTTATATAGGTCCGTTTACATATTTAAAATTATTTGTAGATACTGATGGTGAATATACTGATAGGGGTGGACAAGTATTAGTAACTTTTCCATATGAAAGTAGATTAAATCTATCTCATAGATTAGATAGGATTAATGCATATACAACTGTTCCTACAGGTTCTTCTTACTATTTAGCAGAAAGACAAACTTTAGGTATAGGTCAATATCCTAATACTTACCCAGAAGTAGGAGATTTATACAGATATAATTCAGCATATTCAGCAGAAAATCAATCTAAATTTTTTGCGTCCAAACCCTTTGATTATAGAGCTGTTGATGTTCATGATAATATGGTTGTTAGTAGCGAAAAGAAAGTTAGTGGGGAATATTCTGACAGTTGGTTAAAATTTAAATACAATAATTATATAGAATTAGATTCTAATTGTGGGGCTATTACAAGACTAATAAATCAAAATGATAGATTATTTAGTTTTCAACCAAGAGGTATATCTATTCTATCTGTTAATGACCGTGAATTAGTACAGACACAAAATACTGGTGCACTATCTGTTGGTACTGGTGGAGTATTATCTAGATATGATTATTTAACCAGACAAGCCGGTAGTAGCTGGTATGACTCCATAATTCCTACTGAATTAGGTATTTATCTATATGATAATAATTCATATAAAATATATAGAATAATAGATTCAGTAGAGCCTATTTCAGATACGAAAGGAATGAAATCTTATTTTGAAGTTAATGCTTTTACCATTACACGGGCTTTTGCTGGGTATGATAAATTAAATAGGGAAGTATTATTTAGTTTTCCTAATCTAGGGAAAACATTAATATTCTCTGCGTTTAAAGATTGTTTTACAGGATTTTACTCAGTATATTTTACGGATTCTATTCAGTTCGATAAATACTTTTTATCATATAGATCAAGTAGTAAGTATTATTTACATGATACCGGATCATATAATAGTTTCTATGGTTCTGATGTTATCAGTAATTTAACAGTAATTGCTAATCCATATCAAAATAAAGCTGTTACATTTCATGTAATAGAATGGTTGATGGATGTTACTAATAGTGGAGTAGAGGTAGCAGATGAAACATTTACTAATGTTAGAATAACTAATACTCATCAGGATACAGGCACTTTAACATTTCCAGGAACTACTGGTTTAATAAGAAGATTTAGAGTTTGGAGAATGAACTTATTTAGAAACTCAGCTGATTCTAAACGTATAAGAGATTCCTGGATTAAAGCCTATTTTACCTATAATAATGTAGCAAGTAATAGAAAAGCAGTAATATATCCAATAACTTTTAGTTGGTTACCTACTAAGATCCGATAGATTATTTTACACATAATCCTTTGATATTAAAAAATAATTATATAAATTTGCATAATTTAATTACAATGATAAAACGAACACCACGATTGAAGAAAAAAGCTAATGGTGGTTTATTAAAACTATCAGATAAATTAGGTACTACCAAAGGATTGTCAGCAGTATCTGGTGTTGCAGATATGGGGTCAGAGTTTATTGATATGTTTGCTAAACCTACTGAAGTAGTTAATAATAAGGTTAATGTTAATGAAGGAGCTGCTGCTGGAAAGGGTGCTTTAAAAGGAGCGGCATCTGGTGCTGCATTAGGTTCAATAATCCCAGGATTGGGAACATTGGTTGGTGGAGCAGCTGGAGCATTAATAGGAGGATTAGGGTCATTTTTTGGTGGCAGAAAACAAGAAAAAGATTTACAAGAAGGATTAGATGAACAATTAGATACAGAACAGTTTAACTCTGCTCTAAAAACCAGATTAACAACTATGAATCAATCTCCAACATATACACCTGTCGCTAAACAAGGTGGATTTATTGTCTATAAAGGCGAGACTCACGAAGGACCTACAGGCGGTAATCTTGTAGATGAAATTGGTAATCCAACAGGATTATCTTCAAGTAAACCTATTGCACTAACTGAAAAAAATGAAGTTTCTAAATATGATCCCACCACTGGTAATACCTATATTTATTCTGACTCATTGGGATTTGCAAAACCAGCCACACATCTGGTTCGTAAATATGAACTAGATAAACCAAGTTGGAATAATTTATATAAAAATGACTCTTTACTTAGAACTGCTGTAGATAAACAATTTGAGAATTTAACTCAGGCACAGGAGTTTTCTAAGGAAACTAATACATCTATGAAAGATACTATGACACTTTTACCTACAGCTGGCAAAGGAGGTTACCTATCCACTGCTAAAGCTAAAGAAATCCTTAAAGATGGTAAGGCTAATGGTAAGAGGTTAACTAATAAACAACGTGCTTATATGGGTTGGGTAGCTGGAGGTAAAAAAGAAGATGGAGGTCTATTAGAGGATGGTCCATACGGAGATAGAAGTATAGAAAATCCTAGCATGAACTATATGGGAGATATATTACCTAAATATGGAGGAGAGGGAGAAAGTTTTATACAAAAATTAAAAAAATCCTATAAACCAACAAATACTAAACCTAATCCTGATAGTCCATTTTTACAATTATATTTTAGAGGGCAAGAACCAACTGGTACTCCATCTATATTAAGAAATGATAATGTTGGAGGAGGAACAGCTACTGGATTTCCATATATTTTAAAAGATTTTTATAATAAACAACAATCTTCTCAGGATAAAATTCCAAATAAACAATTAGAGTGGTGGGCTGAGTATTTAAAAAGTGGTAAGATTAAAGGCCCTGAATCTACTTCTAATGCCATTAATAGAATTGAAGGTCCTGGTAGAGTTTCTGCAGATCATATAAGTCCTGGATCAGTAGTAAGAAAGTCATATAATGATATTTATAATCCATTAGCAGGTTCTCCTAATCAATATGAACCTACTGAAGAAGATAATTACTCTCCTACTTTAAGTCCATTAGGACATATGGCCAGTGCTTTAGGTAACCTGGCTGATTATAGAGCATTAAAACAAGCTAAACCCTCTCCTGTTAATTTACCAAGAGTAGGTGCAGAGCAGATTAATTTAGCTAAACAAAGGTTAATAAACCAACGTGGTGCTGAAGATGCCAGAAATATGAATGTTACAAATGCCAGAAATTTAGGGCTAAACGCTGGTTCTATGTTTAGTAATTTAGCTGCTTCTAATACTGGTGTAAGTAAGCTTTTAGGACAACAGAATATGGAATCAGCATTAGCAGAAGAAACTACAAATGCTCAATTAAGGCAACAGGCTAATGCAATGAATGTTGAGGTAGGAGCACAAGAAGGACTGTTTAATACTCAACAAGATAATGCTTACCGTATGGCAAGAGCAAGATTAAATCCTTTAAGTAATTTAGCAAGAACTGCAGCAAGTTATGCTGCTGATAATGCGTCTTATAAAAAAGGATATAATACAGCTGAGATGTTGGCTCCTAATATGGAGCTCTATAAAGACCCAGATGCTAACGCATTAAATTGGCTGCTAGAGAATAGAGGTGTTAAAGTAAGAGCTAAAAAATAAATACCATGCCTGTAAATCAATCTTTAAGATACTACCGCCAACAATTTAATCCCGAAGCTGCATATAATACACAAGCAGCTGATTCTGGAATTATTTCAATGTATAATCCAGAACAAGAGGCACAATTTATTGATGCTATATCTCAGCGTCAACAGAGGTATGATACTACTAATGCAGCAGTAGCTGCTGAAAAAGCTCGTATTGGAGAAACAGAAACTTACGATTTGGCTGAATTAACTAAGCGTTTGCAATCTTTTGAAAGTAATATTAATGATTTAGTTAAGTCAAAATATAATGGTGATTATGGAGCAGCCGCTAATGAAATAGCTAAACAGATAGGTACAGAACGCACCAATCCGTTCTATCATTTTAATAAGCAGAAAGTTGAAATGAGCAAGGCTTATTTAGATGCTAAGATGAAATTAGGTTCTAATTTTTTATCAGTAGGTAATCCATTAGATGTAAAATTTTCCGATTGGCAACAAGGTAAAACTTTTGATTTTACTCCAGTAAATAGAGAAGATATTGTAAAACAGGCTGCTACTGAATTTAGCAGTATTGCAGATACTATTATAAACGATCCTCAGCTACGTTCTACTGCTAATGGTCAATATATTCTAAGTATGATACAACGTGGTATAAAAGATCCTACTGCACTACAAGAATTTTTAGGCACAGAAGAGGGACAGACTATGATAGATAATATTGTACAAAATAATCCTACTTTATCTAAACTTCCACAAGAACAAGTAATGAGTGCTGTATTTGAAGGAGCACATTCGGCTATTGGTAAAACTGAAATGAACTATATGCCAGATCAAAGCTATATGGACCCAGGACAGATGGCTAAATTATCTGAATCTGGCGGTAGTGGGTTTTTTGGGGTAATGTCTCCTGGTAACGGATTGGCTACAGGAAAACTTATTAAAGATGATAAAGATGGTCAAAAATTAGCTGGTTTGCAGTCCTTTAATATTAATAGTTTAACTCCTTGGAGAATGTCTACAGAAAAAATTAATGAATTGGATAAAATAAAGACCAATTTAACTACTGAACTAAAATCTATGGTATTAACAGATACTCCAGATCAATATGTAGATTATTTAAGCAGAGCCAGTAAGAAGAATATAGATAAGATGGATAGAAGTAAAAATATTACACTTGGAGATATAGCCTTTGATACTGAAGAACCTAAAATAATTATGGAAATACAGGGTACAGATAATGAAGGCAATCCTGTAGAATCAGTAATTACTTTAGATGCTGGTTCGGATTTTTCTAATAATAGAAAAGCATTTGGTATTTTATCTTATTTATATAGACTAGGTAACCAGGGTTCTGACTTTAACAATACAATGACAGCTTGGTTACTAAAACATTTTCCACAAACTTATACAAACTCAGTACAGTAATGGCTTTATATGAAGAAACTAAGAAGATTCAACAAGAATTAAATGATAAGTTTGGTTCTGATGATCCTATTAAAACTCTATTCTCACAAATTAAGTTACAAAATCAAGGTACTACTCCTCCTATAGACCTGGAGTCTACTAAGATTTATATGCCAAAAGATAGTCGTAATTACGCTAGATTTTTTGGTGAAGCTTATTCTCCTATACCTAATCTTGAAGATGTAGCAGCTGGTCGCCAATCTGGTTGGGAGCGTATGGGATATATGGTTCCAAGAATAGGTGTTAAAGTAGCTTCTGAAATAGCACAGTTACCGGGATATCTTGGTGGTGCATTAGCTTGGGGTGCTACTGGATTTGATAGAGATAATATAAATTTCTTAGTTGATAACTTCTGGCAAAAAGCTATTCAATCAGCAGAAGAATCTATTAAAGGTAAATTACCTGTATATACAAGTGATAAGGTAAAAGAAGGTAATCTATTAGAGAATATCTTTTCTACATCATTCTGGGCTAATGAAGGTGCAGACGGTGTTGGATTTTTATTAGCATTTTTAGCTCCCGGTCAGGCTCTTAAAGCTACTAAATTTGGAGCGAAGGCTGCCAGACTAATTAAGCCTGGTACGCAAATAGCCCCTACAATTTCTAAAGGTAAAGATATGGCATTGGCAGTTGATGCTGCTACAAGATCATTAGCAAATAATATTGATTTTGTAGGAGCTACAGTTGTTAATACTTTATTTGAGTCTGCTGCAGAAGGCGGAGAAACATTTAGAAATGTTATGGATAAAACTAATGACAAGGATAAGGCAGCTATTGCAGCAGTAGATGTTGTTAAAAAGAATTTTGGAATTTTATTATTATCAAATGCTGTTGATCAGTATTGGTTATTTAAAGATATTAATCTATTAAAGAGAGCAGGTGATCCGGCTGAAAAGGTCGTAAAGAATAATGTTTTAAAAAGTCTGATAGATCCTAAAACTGGTAAACCTCTAACAGAAGCGGTTAAAAGATCTGGTTGGGATAAAGCTGGAACTTATACTAAAACCTGGTTAGAAGGTATAGGTAAAGAAGGGTTCTACGAAGAAGGCATGCAGTATGCAGCGTCAAAACATGCTGAAGAATTAGCTGAAGATCCTACTTTGGCAGACAGAAACTTTTTAGAAGAAATGGTTGATTTAGGAGAAACCTATATTGATAGCCTATCTGATACAGATATGCAAAAAAGTATATTCTTAGGCGGACTGCTTGGTGGAGGCATGTCTACGATACACACATTACGTCAGGATGCTGCAACAAAAAGATTATTAGAAGGATCTGCTGAGAAAAAACCTAGTGCGTTTGCACAATTTTTTGGTGCTAAAGAACAAAAAGATACTCCAGGATTAAGGAAATTACTGCAAAATGGATGGGATTCCAGATATGTTTCTATGGCAGATTTAGCGGAGAAAACTACTAAAGACGGCAATGTTATTTCTGTTTTAAATGATGATGGTACTTATAAATTAGATCCCAAAAAAGTAGAATCCCTTGCTGAAGGTAAACTATTGGATTATGCTGAAAAAGAAAAATTAGTTCATCTTGCAAGAACTGGTAATGAAGAGGGGTTTAAACTTATTAAAGAAAAGGTAGATCATAGATATATGTCATTATTCCTCCAACAGGATGGTGGTTTACAAATATTGTTGAAACATATTGATGCCCTCGCTGAAGCAGATAAGGAAAATTTTGAAAAAGAAGGTATTACTTATGATCTTGAGGAAGTTAAAAAAGATCTAAAAGCTAAAGCTATTAAATTTCAAGCCATGTATGATCGTGTAAATAATACACATGATCTTCTTATGGATGATGTTAAAGCCACAAAAGAACAGAGGGCAGAATTAGAAGAATATAGTAATTTAGTTAAAAATAATAAACTTAATTCTGAATTAAGAATAGGATTTTATGATGGTAGAATAAATTCTCTTAGGAAATCTCTATCTGAAACAGAGTTCAATGGTAAAGCCTTACCTATATCTTCTACAGAAGATAATTTATCAAAAAAATTAATTACCGATCTTAAAGAAGCTCATTCTAAAGTTAAAGGCCAGCTTTCTGATGCTAGTAATAAACAAATTGATAGAGTATTATCTGATTTGGAAAAACATCAGGAAGAGCTTATTGGTTCGAGAGAAACTAGTTCTAAATTATATAGTTCTAAATTCTTAAATGACACCTTCAAGGAGTTTACAGATAAGAAGGCGGCTAATAAAGATTCTGTAGTAGATGGTAATAAAGCTAAAGAGGCTTTAAGTTTGGGGCCTAAGATGAAAGCTTTATTTGATAAAGCTATTATCTATGAACAAATAACTGCTCCGTCTCTTATGGCTGCAAGACATTCAGGAGAGTTAGAAATATCTTACCGTGATAGAGATGGTAAAATTCATAAGGCCTATGGCACTATTAAAGGGGCTAATAGGAATGGTAACTTAGATATGAATATTCATAAAGCCGAGGTTACTAATAAAGAAACTGGTCGTACAACTTTGCAAAATATTGAGGATAAACAAAACCATTTTTTAAATGAAGATGAGACTTTTAATTATCAGGGTCAGTCTTATGAAGTTGTTAATATCAGAATCACTAAGTCTCCTGAAGAAATTCAAAAAGAAAGACGTAGTGAAGCCTTTATTTCAGCTTTAAAAGAAGTATTAAAAGCTAAGCAAGCAAAAATTTTAGGCACTCATACAGAAAAAGTTGATAAAAAAGGATTTAATGAACAAATAAGTGATCAACAAGAGTATATTGATTCATTAAAAATAAAGTTAGAACAGTTAACTGAAAAAGAGTTAAACTCTTTGACTAAACTAACTAAACAGGGGCAGAGTAGAAAACAACTTGTAAAAATTAGAGTCGAGGCTTCAAAAAACCTGTCTAAAAAATTTCTAACTGCTAATGAATTAAAAAATGAAATTATTAAAGCTAAAGAATATTTAGCAAAATTACAAAGTAATAAGAAAAGCATTGTAGAAGATAAGAAAAAAATTACAGATTTAATAAAACAAGCTAAAGAATCTGGAGATTTTATAGCCTCATTAAATAAATTATCTAATGAGTATGATGAATTTATTAATACTAATGAAGATTTCTTAAATAAGTATACTGAAATTAATGATGATAATGAATTATATTTAAAGAGATTGCACTCTACTTTAGAAGGGTATGTAACTACTTTTGCACGAGTTTTAGGATTACAGAAAGAGTTTCAAATTATAGCTGGAAATAGGAATCTTACAGATGAACAGGTAAAAGATGCTATGCTTGGAGTTATTGCTGCAAGGCTTAGTAGTGGTTATATAACAGAAGATCAATATGAACAATTAGGTTTAATTCCAGAACATTTAGAGACTGTCAAAGCAAGAATAGTACAAACTACTCAATTATTAGAAGATAATAAAAAACTAATCGTAAGTACCCAAATTAAAGTAAATGAGTTAAATAAAATACTTGCTTTATATAAAATGGTAAATAGGCAGTTTAATGCGTCTTATAAAGAGTATTTAAAAGATTCTGGAGTATTAGAAGATATTGTAGATGATGAAACTAAGAAGGGCGGAACACCAGAAGGAAATCCTAGATTTATTGATTGGGAATTAGATGACATTAAGAAGGGTGATAAGGATTATAAACATGTTTTCTATGATGAAAATTCCTGGTTTATATCTTCTGGTAATCAAATGGATTTAGTTAATGGAGTAAAGAATGATGATTTATCCAGGTGGTATATTTTTGTTAATAAGTTAGCTTATGAACGTACTGAAAGTGGTGCTAGTAAGTATGTCCTAAGATCATATACATTAGATCAAATTGGTGAATTAAAGGAAGACCATGCATTAAGAAAGCGTGTTAAATTTTATGCTGGAACTATTAAGGGGGAAACTCAGTTAGTAACTTTTGACCAACTAAAGAATCTCCCTAAAGAGAATCAGGATATTGCTAAAAACGATATTAAAATGGTCGTTTTTGAACGATCTGGCAAGCCTTTAATAGTCACTAAACAGGTATTTGGCGATGAAAAAGACACCCAGTATCCTATATATAATTCATTTATTGAACATAAAGAGGGGCCTCAAAAATTTGATAGGTTCTCCATTGAGAGAGCTATTAAATTATACATTACTGATAAAAAATGGAAAGAACCTACTAATGATCAAGAGAAAGATGAGCAAGATAGGATTGCTAGAGAAGCCGTAGAAAAAAAACTACAAGATTCTTGGAAGAAATATTTAGAAAATAGGGAAAAGCTTAAAGAAAAATCTCATGTATTTGAAATTAGTCAGGTAAATCCCGGTGTTAAAGTTTTTGACGATACAGTTGCTCCTATAGATGTTTTAGATGCTGCAGGTACAGATGATATCAAAGATATCGCTAAAAGCTTTGTTATTCATATTGCAGGTACTAGAAAAGAGGATAACATTACAGGCACAAGACTTTACTATAGAAATAAGATCAGTAGAAAGTTAAGTTGGACTTATCACGATTTATTAAGTGGTTATTTATATTTCCAACATGATAATAGATTTGAAAGAGTTAGACCCAATACATTTGGCGAAACAGGTTCAGTAGAAGATATCATTAATATTATTAAATATCTATCTACTAATCCAAAAGAAGCGGATGAAATTGAAAAATATTTACATAAAATACTTTATATAAACGCTTCTAATAAAAACTATAAAATTGGGTTTACTAAATTTTATGGGGCTAATAAAGTTAAAACTGGTTTTAGATCATTATTCTTTGATGGTCATGAATTAACTATAGATCAGATCCTTAATGAAGAAGGATTAGATTTATTAAGAGATTTTATAGCTAAAAAATATTGGAACTTTGATGAAAAAACTTTAAAAGAGAATACTTTTACCGAGTATAAAGTTAGTTGGTCGGGTAAAAAACCTAAAATCACTTCTAAATTATGGGATAATAAAGATGGGGGTTATGTAGGATTTTTATTCTCTAAAAAAGATGGTAATATACCTAAAGGTAGAGTATTTGTAAAACCACAATCTAAAGATCATATTGAGAATACTAAAAATCCACAATATTTAAATCAGTCAGTATCTCTTGTTAGTGTAGGTACTGAGTTTAAACAAGCTCCGCCTGCAAAATCAGGCAAAAATAAAGGGTTATCTGGATTAGGTAAAAAAACTGAAAAAACTGAAGAGTCTGGTGAAAAGAAGAAAGGAATAGGTTCTTTATCTTCAGGAAAGGCAGGTGCATCAGTAAAACTTGGTAGAAAAGGTGTCCAACAGGAATCTAAAGATGAAGAATCTGATACAGAAGCTAATACTTTACTTAAGCTTGGTAAAAGATCTTCTGTAGTTATAAGTCCTGGAACTGGAGGCTCTAAATTTCAAAATGAGAATGAATACTGGAATAGTTTAGGAAAAGCTAAACAAGATGAGATTGTATCTAAATTTCCAAATAAAACTGAAACAGAGTTAAAAGCTCAATATTTTAGAATATATCAGATGTCTATTAATGACTCTGGTATAAATAGATGGGCAGAAGAAGCTGATGAATATGTTAAAGAAGAATTTGATTCTAAATTAGAATGGTTTAGAAATAAATTCCCACAAATTCCTATTTCAGTAATAGAAAGCCAATTATTAAATGGAAGTTGGGGAAGATTAACCAGATTTGGAAAAGTATTAATAAGTGATCTTGCTGCAGAAGGTACAATTTATCATGAAGCATATCATACTTATTCACTATTATTCTTATCAGAAGAAGATAGAAAAAAACTATATTCAGAACTTGAAAAAAGATTAGGTAGATCATTGACTGATAAACAAGCAGAAGAAATTTTAGCTGAAGAGTTTAGAGAATATATGTTGGCTCCTAATAGTTATAATTTTGGTAAAAGTGAATCAGCAAAAAAATCCTGGTTTAAACAATTATTGGATTATATTTTAGAGTTATTACAGGATTGGGGCATTCTTAAAACTGATAAGGCTGATTTCTATATTGAATCTACTTTTAAAAATATAAATGAAGTCGACTCTTTTGTTATTGAAGATCAGCTTTTAAAGGAACGTGCCGCTAATCTAAGAGAAGATTATAACCGCAATAGAGTAATAACAGATTTTACTGAAAAAGAGACTTTATTTGCTGTTCAGGACTTTAACTATGCTTTTTTTCAAATTATATTTGATCCACAAAATACTGAAACAGATTTACTATTTGATATTAATGCTAAACTACCAGAGGTTTATCGTGATCTCGAAATCTGGTATGATATACAATCTAAGAAAAACGAGTTTTATAAGAAAATGTTGTCTCACTTTGATGAATTAAAGGAGAGACACCGTGAATTTTTAAAAAACTATCAAATATTTATATCTGAAACAGCTTTAAAAAATGAAGAAGAAATATTTGAAAATGCGGATATAAGTGAAGATGATAAAGGTAAAAATTCTACAGAGTACATGGATTCAGTTTCTGTAGATTTAAATAAACTTTTAGATAATCCTATTAGAATGGTCATTGCAGGATTGCCTTCCGTTACTATGCATAATAACAATACTAAACTAACTTTATCTGAATTTTCAACTCGTTCTACAGCAAAATATTCTGATATAGTCAATGTATTAAGTGATCAACTTGCTACTGTTACATCTATGTCTGATATGGTATATAAACTATTTGATATATCAAAAGACTATCCTGAAATGCAAGTATTATTAAAAAGAATGGGAATTAAAAGCTTAGAGGCTAATAATCCTACTGTTTATCAAATGAATTTACAGAACCAATTCTATAAAAACTTTTCACGTACAAGGACTAAACCTAAGTTACTTAACTATACGCATGATGGCAGGAAATATGATATTGATGCTGTAGAACATAATACACGTAGTATTATACAAGAATCGTGGATTATCAATGCAAGAGAACTTGCAAATGATAAAGCTTCTTATATTTATAAATCTACAACTGGTGAGTACCTTATTAAAGTTAAGACTTTAAAAAATGATTTAGCTTACTTTATGTCATTAAAAAATCAGGAATTAGATAAGATTGCTAATGGCATAGATATTTTATCAAAATTAGGCATTAATTTAAAAAATAGAATTAATGCTGACCAGATAAAAGCCTATTTAAAGTGGTTAAATGACCATATAAAAGATACTAAAGAAAAAATATCTCTCAATGATTTATATAATGATCAAGTTATAAAGAATCAGCAAGAGATGCGCCAGTTAATAGATACTGTATCAAAAGCTTATTTAAATAATAAAGATCTATCTTACTTTAATCAGGATGGTAATAGAGAATATTCTATTACATTGAACTCTCATTTATCAAATGTAACTAATTTACTTAATACTATTGGGTATAGTAATATAACAAAGAAAAATATTATACCAGAGGAGGTTAAGCATTTAATGGCCTACGATCCTGAGACAGAAGAAGGTAGTTTATTTAATACCAACTCTATCTGGTTGGAACAAATACTTTCAGGTGAGAAATTAGAATTAGTTCTTTTAAAGGGGCTAACTTCTATGGTTAATGGTGTTGAGATCTCTAAAGCTGTATTAGGAGATTATAAAGCTATTACAGCAAACGCTTTATTAAATGGGGTAGTTCCATTTTTAAGATCAGCTGATAGAAAATTAGAGTATGGGTTTAAAATAGGTACAGTTAATTATGAAATAACTGATGCTATTTTTAAACAGGTTATGTATAAATATTTAGAAGATGAACTTAGAACATCTTTTGCATTATTTATAGACTCTAAAAATTGGGGTGGAAATTTAAATTATTATTCTAAAAATGCTAAATCATTAAGAGTATTTAAATTTTTAGAAGATAATAATAGGATTAATTCGTTAGAAGATTATTATGCAGATCATAAAGATGTTGATTATGAATTTTCTACCGAAAAAACTAATAAGCAAACTGTCCAACAAGCCAATAAACTTGCGAAACAATTTATTAAAAGCTTTAATAAGAATATAGATAAAAGTTTTGATGATTATATAAAAGATCTGCAAGACATGACTAAAGCTTCTTTAATGGAAGATAATCTTATTAGAGAAGAAGGTACTGGTAAGGGACAAAAGTATTTTGTGCCTGCATTTGGTACAGAGATTTTAGAAAAAATAGGTATTTCAGAGAAATCTGGAAGAACAATATCTCCTTATAATATGGATAAAATTATCCGTATTATGACTTATAACTCTTTTGTAGGTAATAATGAACAATTAAAATTATTCTTAGGTGATCTTGCTCACTTTAAAAATTCAGTAGACTTCCATAAGAGAACTACTGGGGCAACTTCTACTAAATACAATCAAAGAGATGATGTTGAAATAAGACAGCATTTAGATGAGTTTTATAGGCGTTTTGATAATAGACAACGTAATAACTCCATGTCTATGGTTGTTGTTGATGATATTATAACATCTAATTCTGACCTAAAAAACTACTTTGAAGAATATAATAATATAAATGGAGTAGATGCTCAATCCTGGATGATGTTGGATGAATATAGGGATGTCATGTTAAGACATGGTATCTGGTATCCAAGGCATGAAAGAACTTATCAATTTGAAATGCAAAAATTAGCATTAAGACTGATAAAATTACATGGAGATGGTAGAGCCTTACCTTTAGATATTAATCGTATTAAATCAGAATTTCAGGCTGAGACTGGTATGTTTTATAAACATACTGGAGGAAAGATACCAACCACACCAATGTATCTAAAATCAGAATTAAATGAGTTAAGTTTAACTCCTTTAACAATTATTAAACCACAAGGGTTTGGAAGGATTAGTAATTATAGTGGATTAGCGCCGACTCAATTTTGGAAAACCAGCGCTGCTCCTGTATTTATGTCAGCAATAAGTGAAGATAGCCCAATGTTTGATTTCCTATTAAAAATGATAGGTAAAGGACAGGGATTATTTACATTTAAATCTTCTATGAAACAAGCTGAAATAATAGGAGACAATTCCGGTAAAATTCAGGAGTTATATGGAACAGATGATTATATATCGCAAGACTTTAAATACCGTGATTTTGGTATTCAATTAGATATACATGAAGAAACTGAGGGAGAAGTATCAGTTTCTACACAAAGAACAAGATTAGAATTCTTAGATATATTTAACTTAGGCGAACCAGTTAAGAATGATAAATTAGCTGCTAATAGACATGAGTATACATATTTAACAAATGAACTAGAAGTTCAGTTAAGAGGAGAATTACTAGATGAACTTGGTATATTATATGATCAAAAAACTGGAACTTATAAACTACATCCAGATAAAAAAGATCAATTTAAGAATAAGTTAATTTCAGCATTTCAAAATCGTCAATTGCCTTTAAATGTTATTGATGGGCTAGAATTATCATTAGATAATGATAATATTGAAATGAGAATATTTGATGTAACATTAAGTAAATTTAAGATAGAAGAAGTACTTACATCTATAGTAAGGAATAAACTTATTAAACGTAAGACGTCTGGTGAAATGTTAATTCAAGAATCTGCTTTATTATATGAAAATCCTAATTCAGCAGAAAGATTATTAGAATTTTATCAAAGAACTTTCCCCAATGGTAAGAAAATGCCAGCAGTCATTACTCCTATGGATGTAATGATAGCCTTACCAAAAAGTCTTATAGAGTTTACTAAAGATATAGGAGGATTAGATGCATTAAACTCTGCTTTAGATGAATATTATAAAACCGGTTCATCTGGTATTGTATTACCAGAAGATCTTATTAAAAGCCTAGTTATGCCTGCTAATAGAATCCCAGGACAATCTATTAGTTCTTTAGACATTATTAGAGTTAGAAAATTCTTACCTCCTTATCATGGTAATAAAATAGTTATACCTGCAGAAGCTACAGTTAAAACTGGATCTGACTTTGACGTAGATAAATTAACAACATATTTTAATAAGTTTACTTATGAGAATAAAAAATTAACTTATCATAATGATCTTACTACTATTTCTGGTAAGCAGAATAGATTAAATGAATTAGCTGCTGAATCATTACTTGATCCTGAGAGATTTAAAGAGTTTTTAACCCCTATAAATACTAAATATCTAAAGGACAGAGCTAAGGAGATTAAACAAAACAAAGATAATTCTGATATAATTGAATCCCGCTCTGGTGAATCCAGATTATCAGATGTTATTAGTTGGTGGTATAATATGCAAAAAGGGCATGAATTCTGGGTAAGTAAATCTGGAGTTGCAGTAGTGGCTGTTCAAAACGCTGCTCATGCTATAGAACAAAATCATCCTTTAGAGTTAAATAATATTATTCCATTAATGTTTGAAGGACAGGAATTAAATCCTGGTGAAAAATACATTAGCGGATTTATTAAAGATAGTTCTGGTAGATATATATCTCATAATTTTGCAGAATTCTTATCAGCATTTGTTGATGCTGTAAAAGATCCTTTTATATTTGAAATTACAAATACTGATACTTTTAACTCAATAGCAGCACTTAATAGATTTGGTAGAACCTCAAGTGTAGGAATTGATTCTATAATTGAGTTTTATAGCCAGAAAGTAGTAAAAGACTTTTTAAAAGTTAAAAGAGCAAACTCTGCTCAATATATGACTTATAATCAGTATAATACTCCTGGAGTTAAATGGACTCAGACAAGAAGGCTTAGTCGAGATAAACAATATCAGGAAGTTTTACGTAAGCTTAAAGTTGAATTAAATCCTTCTAAAGAGGCTATACTACCTATAAGCTATAATAACAGTGTAGCAGCTATTATTGAAGATTATATTGACTTGCATTCTAAAACTTTTAAAGAAACCTTATCTGAAGTAAATGAGAGAGAAGATCTTACAGAACGTCAGAAATATGAGTTAACTACTGATATGGTCAATAATAATCCTGTTATACTTAAAATAAAAAGTGATATACAAGATAGGATTAAGGAAAGAGGTTATAAATATCTTAGTTTAGATGACTTAAAGAAAGTTAAAAATCGTAAAGGTGTATCTAATGATGAATTATTTAAATTACAGGTACAGATTTTAGATAATTTTATGATGTATAATTCTTTAGGTTGGAATGTTGTAAGTGCAAATAGTTATTTAAGACCTGATGCCGCAAGCAGTTTTAATAGCCATTTAAATTCTATAGATGCTTCTGTAATAGTAGGTGAGAATACTATTAAAGAGAGAGGTATTATAGATTTTGAAAGTGTATTATATGCTATTGCAGGTACAAAAGATAATCCAAGCTTAATAAGAGAGTTTTTTGAAACTAAACAAAATACTCCTGAGTATTTTAGATGGTCATCATTAATACAGAAAAATAAAGTAGTTAGAGATTTCTTTAATGCAGAAATTTATCCTACATTTGCCAACCCTAATAAAAGGCTAAAGAGTAAGAAAATTGAAGCTGCTTTGGAAACTATAGAATCAGATTTTATTACGTTCTTATCAGTAGGAATGCTAGATCTTAATACAGAAGAAACTCAAAATCATTATAAATCTATTTTCTCTGGTAAAACTTCTGTTGCTAATAGGCTATTAAAACTACAAAAAGATTTGCCTAATAATATGGCTATTCAAGAATTACAACCTCTTATAGAGCAAAAAAATAGTAGAACTCAAGCTATTTCAGAACTTGATAATATTTCACTGTTTAGTAAAAAATTTGATAGCAATCAATGGGATGCTCTAGAGGCAGATATATTTGATTTAGCTGTTAATGGCAATAAAAAACTAGAGAATTTTGTAAAGTCATTAATATTATTAAGTAACTTTCAATCAGGATATAAAAAATCACCTATATCTATACATGAAGTTATACCTAATAGATTATTTATACCTATGATTTCTGGAGCTTTAAATAAGTTTTCGGAATTAACTGAAGCAGAGCAAAAGGATAAACTATATCTATTCTTAGAACAAATGTATAGGAATAACTCTGGGAATAGCGATATTGTAACAAGGAATAAATTTCCTGTAAAATATGGTACTCTTATTATACACGATAACAAAGGTTATCATAAACATGCAAACTATATTGCAGCTAATATATTTATAGGTGAGTCTGAAAAAGGCAGTAAAACTCCTATGGCTGTAGGCCTGTATAAACGAATATCTCCTACTGAATTTCAAATAGTATCCAAACTTGGAGATGATTTTAGATTTAAGGAGTATTATTTAGATGCCGCCCTAGAAGATCTGGAAACTTTAAGTATAGTAGAATCAAATAAAACTTATGAATTTGATCTTAAAAAGGCTAAACAAAAAGCTGTTGATAACGAAAGGGATTATGATCCTTATATGGAAGATATTGAAACAGAAGATGATGCTGATATTGTAGAATCAAAAGCTAATGTTTATTTCCAAAAACCTACTAAAAAATCAGTTAAAAAATCTAATAAATTAGGATCAGAAGAAAGTGATTTAAATGATACTTATATATTAGAAGAAGTTAATAAATATGCTAAATTTTTTGCTAATAATTCTGATGTTACTATACATCAAATTTTAAGAATGATTGAAGGTAATACTGAAAATGATTATAAATTAGCTTTAGCTAAAATATTAAGAGAAGAGCTTAAAATGGTTGTTCCTGTAACTATATATGATACAGCGTACAGGAATAGAAATACAGCTCCTAATAATAAGAAATATAATGGGTTTTATGCTTACTATGATACTGAGCCTAAGAAAAGATTTATAGGATTATATGAAAATCTAGATGAAAGCGGATTTGAATTAACTGCTTTACATGAAGGATTACATGCTTTAACTACCAATCGTTACGAAACTAATGGTAAGTTTAGGACTAAAATAGATAATCTAAATGAATATGTTAAAAGTCATGTTAATAGTACTAATGTATTAGAAGATTTAGAGTTAGATTTAGACATTGAAGAATTAAATGAAATAGTATTTAGTGATCCTAAAGAATTTATCAGCTATGGCCTTTCTAATATTGGATTTCAAAAACTATTAAGTGCTATTCCGGCTTTAGATATAAATAATGTAAACCCTGATATATCTAAATCAATTTTTAAACAATTTCTAGAAACCATTTATGAATTATTTGAAGGATTTTTTAATAGTAATCCTGGAATTAAAGAAGATTTTACATTTTCAGCATTTCATGAATTAGTTTCAGTAGTAGATACTGTATTAAAATTACCTGTACAAAAAGATATAGATTATTTAGCAGATTTTTCATCATCTTATGAAATAGCAAAATATCAACAGAATTATTCTATTGCCTCTAAAACTCAGGAAGACAATAGAAGTAATAATAAATTTGAATTAGCTAAGGAAGGAACTAATAATTCAAGTACTTCTAATATAGAAATTAGTAATTCTCTTTATACTAGAGATAGTGTTATGAAAGATAGTAACACTATGTATTTATTTACAGATAATAATAAAAGAACATCTAATCCTGGCGCTAAAGAAGAAAATGTAGATAAGGATGGTTGGTATTACCAAAAATATAAATCTACTACAAATCGTCCTATACACTTTGGAACATTACAAAATCCTACAAGTGCTGTTATTAGAGGTTTAAATAATGCATATCCAATATCTACTATGAGTGATTATGGTACAAATTGGAATAGTAGTAATTTTGAATTATTTAAATCAACTATAGATGATGAGATAACTCAGATAAAGAAAGATTTACCTAAATTTGATAAATTAAAAATAGGAAATTATCGTATAGGGCAAGGTGGAAGATTTGCTAAGTTACCAGAACAACATCAAAAATATTTAGATAGTAAATTACTAGAAATAGGAATAAATAATTCTGGAAATAATCCTAAAATTATAGACATGAATGATGAATTTTCTAAATTATATCCAGACTATAGTTATCTTAGTGAAAATGAACGTGAAGCATTTCAAGAAGCAGTAAATAAAGGAGTAATTAAATTAGCGTGTAGATTATGAATTGTACCCAAATTAACTTAACAAAAGAGCAAGTAACTAATGTTATCATGCATCGTGGAGTTTTTTTTGATTTAGCTCCAGACGACACAGTTAATGATATACTTAACAGATATAAATTCTTGCAAGATAATATGTTCTTACCAGAAGGTGAGAATGCTAGATACACTATTTTTGATAATATTATAGAAGAAAGATTTTCTACATTAGCTAAAGAAGGCTATGAAAGACGTGTAGGTAAAACTAATGTTGAGAAAAGTACTAAACATCCTAATAATATTAAAAAGAAAGATGCTGGTACTAGAATACACACTATTCTAGCGGATTTAATGATGGTTAAATTAGGTAAAAAAGATTTAAATGTTGTAAAAGCACAAGCTTCTTTAGGTAAATATGGTGTTTCTGGAAATAATTTTAAAGCATTAGTTAATTTAGTAGACGAAGTTTATAATGATATTAATAATATACAAAAAGATATAGATCCTAAAGGTAAAGTAACTATATTAGTAGAACAAAGAATTGTTGATCCTACTCAAAATCGTGGTGGAACTATGGATATACACGCTGTTTTTTCAGACGGTACGGGATTAATATATGATTATAAAACAACTCATTCTAATTATAATAATTATCAAGGTAATGAACTAGTAGACGATTTATTAAATGAGAATAAAATAGCTGATAATGAACTAACTATGGCTGAATATAAAAGAGTAGCTATAGAAAGAATGGGAGTTAAAAAAATCAGACAAACTAGACTGATTCCTGTTCATATTAAACTTAAATCTTTACCTGAATATCAACAAAAAGAATTTGATAATTATACGGATACTTTAGAACTAGTTGAAGCTGGAATTGCTTATAGTGATTTTTTAAAACCAATTCCCGTAGCTGGAGAGGCCACTAAATATGAAGGAATTAATGAAGTTATTAACAAACAGTATAACTTGCTTACTGTTCTTAATAAAAAATTAGAGAATACAAGATTATCTACTGATGAGCAAGATAGGATAAAGCATAAAATATCATATCTTAGAAAATCAATTAGATCTACAATTATAGATGGAGAAATTTATAATATTTTAGAGACTGTGTATGATTTAATTGGAGATATTAAAGATAGAATTAATATACCTCAGGAAACTAAAGATAATAAGATAAACCCACTTTACATATCAGATGATGAGTTGATAGAATTAAATCAGGAAATAAAAATTTATACAGATATTGTACAAAATACTTCTATTTATTATAGGGACTTACAAGAAGAAAGCCCTGAGTTATTTGAAAAACTAAGGAAAGAAATTTCTACTGTTGGTAGTAACATTAGTCAAGCTCAATTTGATGTTAAAACTGAATTGGAAAAACGTACTTTAGAAAGTGTAGAAGAGGAGGCTAAAGATGAAAATGGTAATTTAAAACCATTAACTGAATTAGATTTTATGACTAGAAATTTTACAAGAATGTCTAGCATTAATCATCCTATTTTTAGAGCTGCCTGGAATTTAATTCAGGATGAATTATTCGAGCAAAGACAGGCTTTGAAACAGATGTCTGAAGAAGTAGATGAAAAACATAAAGCTGTAGCTGTTTGGGCAAAACAAAATAATATGAGCGTCACAGATGCTTTTAAAAAAATTATTAATTTTAAAACAGGTAATCTTATTGGACAAACATCTCAGGAATTATCAGATAAAATTGAAGCTGCCTATACAAATCCTGATGCAGAAAAAGGTGCAAAACAATTACAAGAATTATTAGAAATTAAAGATAAAGAATTCGATCAAAAATTTAAAGAAAGATATAACAATTACAAGGAACGTATGAAGTATAAATATATGGATGATCCTGTAGGTTATAAGAAAGCTGTTGAAAATTGGTTTGTTTCTAATAATTTAAATGAGTATTATGAGGCTTGGGTAAATAAATATAACAGAAATAGATTACAAATTAAAAAATCTGTTAAAGAGGCTAATTATTCCGAAGAGTATAAAGCTATAATGAATATTAAGCCTTTACTTGATTATTATGAAATGTATTTAAAATATAATAATCAGTTTAGAACACTATTGGGATTAAATCATTATAACAAACTACCTGCTAATTTTATCCCTAATATAAGGAAGAATATGACAGAAAGTATTGCTATGGATGATATTAAAAGTGCTTTTAAATATGTAGGAACAGAATTTTGGGACTCATTTAATGTAAGAGAAGAAGATGTCTATATATCCAATATAGATGAATCTGGAGATATAAAAAGAACAATACCTATATTATTTATTAATCCTCTAACCAATAAAGATAGAGAGATAGATAATACTAAAAAATCATATGATTTAAGTAAAAATTTACTTTTATTTGGTAAAATGGCTCATAATCATTCTAGTATGAGTAAAATTGAGCCAAAGATTCTTGGAATGAGAGAGTTAATGGCTTATCCATTAGCAGAACAAGGAGGAACGCAGGTATTAGATTCTTATGGAAGAAAGGTTAAGGGTAAGATTAAAGAATATGCTACTAAGAAAGGATTTGACACGGATACATATAAATTATTTGAAGATTTAACTGATTATTATTTATATGGTATTAAATTTAAATCGGAAAATTCTTTAGGTAACTCAGCAAAATTAACTCACACATTGCTTAAACTAAAAAATTATTATGCTAAAAAAGCATTAGCATTTGCTGTTGTACCTGGTTTAGGTGCTTATATAGCTGGTAATGTAGCTGGATTTTTTGAAGGTGTTAAAGGGGTTAATTATACTAAAGCTAATATTAAACAAGCTTTTAAAAATAAAACTACTGAGTTTAAAAAATACAAAGCTATATCATTATTTTTTGATGTGTACGCAGAAGATCCTGCAAACGCTATGGCAGATGCTAAATCTGCAAACTATTTTACAAAAATAGCTACTACTAGAAATATGTTTTATCCTTTAAGAAAAACCGATGAATTAATTAATGATGAAATATTAAATAGAGTAGCATTAAATTGGGGTATAGATACTGAAAATAAATTAGGTTTAGGTGTTAATAGTCTCGTGAGATTAAATAGGCCTGATTTAGATACTACTGGTATTAAAAATATTTATGAATTAGCTACATTAGATCCTAAATCTGGTAAAATGATTATTAAAGGATTACAGAATGAAAAGGGAGAGTTTATAAATAAAGATGCTTATATAGCTTTTAGAAATGCAGTAAGATCTACTTCTGGTAGCATCATAGGTTCTTTATCACAGGAAGATATAAGTAGGATAGATGTAGTTTTAATTTATAATCTTATGTTCCAGTTTAAATCTTGGGCTCCTGAAATAGTAAGAGAAAGATTTGGTAATTTAAGATATGATCCAGCAACACAATCTGTTAGATGGGGTAGATATAAAGCAGCTTTTTCTGAATATAAACTATCTAATTCAGAAAAAAATGGAGCTCAACAAATTAATAATTTTATATCTCAAATTGTTTTACCTAATATGGGTAAAATGGTTTTAGATCTTTTAACATTTGGAATAGGGTATAAGACAGGATTAGCTGGAATTAGTAATGAGTATAAAGATCCTATTACTGGTAAAATAAGACGTGTAAGATCTAATCAATTTAGAGCTAAACTAATGTACAATGAGTGGATTATGAGAGAAAACTTAGACTATAAGAAAGTTACTTTTGAAATGTTCTTAGAGACTAAGGAAGCTCAAATGAGAGCTATGATAACAGAACTTAGAACTATTATGATCTTTATGGCTACTTTATTATTTCTGGGTGCAGATGGAGATGATGGTGAACCAAGATATATGAATAACTTCTTAACAAGATTAATTTTTAAAGGCACAGCTAAGGCTAATTCTGAATTAACTTTTTTAATGAGTCCATCTCAATTAGCACAAATGGTTAGAAATCCTTTACCAATAGCTGCAGTATTTACAGATTTTATAAAACTATTTAAAAATACATTTGACGAAGGTAGAGATGTTATTTTTGGTGAAAATTCTCCTTATGATAAATCTCCATCATTTTTCTATACGATACAAATGGCTTATGGAGGAAATCAATTATCGAGATTTTTTGAATTATATCAACAATACGAAAAAAATCCATATCCAGTTATAGCATTGACAGGGCAATAAAAAAAGGGGGACAATAATCCCCCTTCAATTTTCCTAGTCAAATCTACATTCACGTCACTGAACGTATTTCTTAAGTTTCTTAATAGTAATATTACTATAATCGCCTAAACTTTTTAAGCGATTTTCTTCTTTCATAGCTTCTGTAAAGGTTGAAACTTCTTTTTCATAGTCCTCAATTGAAGTATCAGACCCTTTCATGAAAATTCTTACTGCTTTTATTACATAATTCATATAAATTGGATTTAAGCCCTATTTTAAACGATTTAAAGCACTTTGCTCTTTTTTGATCCCGACTACTTACCATACTGTCAAAGTGGTCTAAATCATTAAATATAGAGGTCATTTTTTACTTGTAATAATTTTTTTGAGATTATTGTATGAAACCGGATAAAAATTGTTACCATCTATCCCTACATCATATTGAGTAGGTCTTAAAAACTTCATACAGGAATATTCTTCTTTAACATAGTCTGCAACTTCCTTGTTAGCTTCTAATAAATTATTTCCTTCATCGTCTGGCACAGCTATGGTATTACTATGCCAATGCCCAAAAGCTTGCCAAGCTCCTCTATGACTTTGATACCAGGATAACATAGGATAATGACAAATAGTTATTCTTTGGTTGCCTTCTTTTGCATCAGGATCTTTAACAAGAATGTTTAATAATTCATAAACCATTTGAAATTTAGTCTTAGGATATGTTCCGTCTTTATCATGATTACCTCTTACAAGAATTTTAATTCCTTGTAATTGATCTAAAAAGTATAACCACATCTTAGTACTTCCCCAACAAAAATCTCCTGCTATAATTATATAGTCATCTTTTTGTACTACAGAATTCCAATTATCAATTATTGTTCTGTCCATATGTCCCACATTTTTAAAAGGACGATTACAGAATTTAATAATATTTTCATGGTGTAAATGTAGGTCTGATGTAAACCAGAGTTTATCTGGATTTTCAAATTTTAATGTTTTCATACTTTCATTCTTAAGTTAACTTCACTTTCCCAAAATTCATCATCAGACTCCATACCAGGAGTCGGGTCTACATAGTAAGATACTAAATATTTATCCTCCTGATAACAAGACTCTTGTTCAACTCTAACTGCTTTAATAACTCCGCTCTCTTCATTTCTATTACTTATTACAGAATCACCATAAGTAAATTTGTGTTTAAATGTGTTTAAAAAGTTTTTCATACTTAATATTTATTAGCTGTCCCTCAAGGATTCGAACCTCAACTCTCAGGTTCAAAACCTGATATGCTGACCATTACATAAAGGGACAATAAAGTAATTGTTGGAAAGAATAGTTTAGCGCGCAACAGCTATCTTTCTCTGATTATTTCTATCCGCAATCAGTAAAAGGAGACTCACCCATCCTTGATATTATCTTACCAGTCATCTACAGAGAAAAATGTCTCTTGTAGGGGAGTATTTGCTACAACAATTACTTAGAGCCTCCGACTGGGCTCGAACCAGTACACACGGTTTTGCAGACCGCTACCTTAGCCATTTGGTTACAGAGGCGTATATACTAAGGTATATATAAGTTAGTTGGATTATCTTTATGAATTTCAATATCTGGATATTTTGTATGAAAAGTCTGGACATTAAAAGGATGTGTAATCAAATGATTACCAGATTTTGATGGTAAAATAGCTACTAATTTATCATAGTTTCCTATTGGTTCGCAGTCAATATTAATAAACGCCATCATTATTGGAGATACTTGTTTATTATCTATATCTAAAATCCAATAGGCGTTTTTTTCATTATGTCCTTGTCCTGTAGCTTTATCATAAGATTTGTTACAAAATGCGAATTCTTTATTAGAAATAGTATTTGCAAGATTAACCATACATTTATAAGCAGTCTTTTCAAAACTACGTTTATTTAATCTAAACATAGCCCTTGCATTAAAAACGTCACATAATTTAATAATCTCATTTTCATGAGATAACAAATAATCTATAGATTTAATATAATAATTTCTTATTACATGTGAATTAGATCCAACTTCCTCATTCTCTTTTTTACGCTGTAAGATTTGTAAAAAGTAAAAATCATCTTCGCTTGTAAAATTTAGAAGAGGAATTATTCGTTTAAAGTTATTTACCATAATTTTAAGTTTTAGGGTGATTGATGAGCTACGATCTCATTACCTTCAGATCCACAACCTGACGCTCTAACCAATTGAGCTACAATCACCATATTAGTAGAGACAGGAGGATTTGAACCTCCTACCTCCCGGATATCAGCCGGGTGCTCTAGCCAATTGAGCTATGTCTCTAAAATTACCATAATCATTATCTGGGTAATTATTAATTATTTTTTTAATTTTTTGATTTCTATCTTCTATAGTTTCAGAAGGTCGTAATGGCCTATTACATAAAAGATATAATTGGTAATCTTCTTCAATATTTTGTGGATATAATCTAAAATAAGACAATCTTTTTAATAACGCCATAATTATTAATTTTAAAAACATTTATATTTTTATTAATGCAGAATGTGTGGGACTCGAACCCCTACTTCTCATAGACAGTGAGATATGTTACCATTACACTACACACTCTAAAGTAGCGGAATTAGGATTTGAACCTAAGTCTTGAGCCTATGAAACTCACGAGTTAACCATTTCTCTATTCCGCATAAAATTTTCTAAATATAAAATAGCATTTTTTAATATAGTAGTATCATCTTCTGCAAATCCTAACATTAAGTTACATTGTGCACATAATAATCCTCGTACTTTCCCGCTAATATGATCATGATCAATTACTGTACTAGGATTTTTATTACAAATAATACAATTTTTATTATTATTAATTAATTGTATTAATTCATTTACAGAGATATTATATTTTTTTGCTTTTAAAGATAAAGTATTTTTCTTTTTGTATATTGCTGTAGCTTTTTGATGTTTAGCTTTATTTTTAGGATACCATATTTCTCTAGAATACTTATTATGGCAACTTTTACAAACACTACGATACCCATCAATTGAAGCACTTTTTTTACTAAAAAAAATAAGTTCTTTATTTTCTCCGCATTTATTGCATATTTTATATTTCATTAATATTTTATATTAGTATGTATTTTTGGTTAAATTATTCTTAAAGTTAAATCAAAATTCTGATACTTTCTTAAATAAGTTTCAACGGAAGTACCATTCATATCTCTTTTATTAACTTTTCCATTAGTTTTAAAATACAACTTAACATTTCCTGCTCCTGCTAAATGACAAGCTGCTAATATACCAGATTTAGTAATAATTATTCCATTTAGTTCAGTCCCTTCTAAATCTTTAATATAGGTCTCCATAAGAGTACTATTATATTCCATTAATGTTATTAATACTTCTTTTTGTAGTTCTGGTGGGAATATATTAGGATCTTTTTTAAATGCTTTAAGGGTTATATGATGATATCCAATCATTTTTAAAGTTCCAGTTAGAAACTGGTACTCACTAAAAGCACCTATTTTATTAATTTCTAACCAATTATTTCTAGATTCATCATATCCCAATTGATTTATCCATAAAGATAATACATTATTGTATCGCTTTATTTCTAAAAAATTAAAAGCATTAGTTTCTCTTATTTTATTAGTAGTATTATCTAATACAGCAGGAGCTGTAGATTTACTATAAGCTAATAAAATAATTAAAGTTAAAAAAATAATTTTTACTAGTTTTATCATTTTTTAAAAATTTAGTACGACAAAGATAATGATTAATTTTTATATTTCCAAATTCTACTTTAATTTAGATTTTTTGAATTTAATATTACGATTTACCAATTCTTCAACATAGCTTTTATCATTTTTAGCAAATAACACCCATAAGTCTTCAGACTCTTCTCCATCTCCAAATAATTTAAACAATGTGTTTGGATATTTAATTGAAAAAGATTTTATATCTTCTTGAGCATTATACCATTTAGCCTCATTTTTACTATATCCTTCATCATCTAGTGCCCAAGCAGCATCTTCATTTTCTTTTAATAAAGTACTAATTATATCAGGTGCTTCTGCATTTTCTAATTCTAATCTATAGTTTGTATAATATCCCATAAATAATATTTATTAATGATTCCAAAATTTACAAATAACAGCTTCAGCTTTTAAAGGTATCACTTTACAATAAACTTTACCTGCTTTAGCCATACAATTTTCTACTACTTCTTTTAATCGTTCTCCTAAGTTTTCTGGGCATTCTAATAAAATTTCATCGTGTATTACATTTACAAATTTTACTATATTTAATAAATTATTCTCCTTAATATATTTAAATATATAAATACAAGCTAATTTTGTTATTTCAGCACTGCTGCCTTGTATAGGGTAGTTCAATGCCATTCTACTTATATTACCTTGTAATTTAAAATATTTACTTACTAAAGGCTTTAATTCATTAGAAAATAATATAGATTCTTTTGCTTTTTCTTCACGATATTTTTCCCAAAATCCTGGATGATTTACTTTTCCTTCTAAATTTTTATATATATCAAAGTTATGTATAAAACATTTACTATGACTTATATTATTAAATAAAATATAACCATCTCTTAGAGCCTGTTTAATAGTTTGTTTAAAATACTTATTTACATCAGGAAAAGCTTTAAAATAAGCCTCATAAATAGCTTGTCCCTCTTCTTTAGGTATATTTAGATTATCAGATATAGTAGAGCCATCTCCTCCATAGTTTATAGCAAAACCTGCTGATTTTGCAATCTGACGTTCTCTTTTATATTTAGCTTTAATTTCTTTAAGAGGCACATCATTTAAATAAGGATAAATTTTAGAGGCAATATAGCTATGCATATCACCTAATCCATTTTGATAAAATAATAATATATCAGGATCTAAAGTCCAGTTAGCAAATACTATTTGTTCTTGTCCACTATAATCTGCATCAATAAATATATTACCTGGTTCTGGAACAAAACAATCTCTTTCATATATTTTATCCTTTTCTCTTACTTCAGGTAATCTTGGAATATTTTGTAAATTAATAGTATCTTTATCTCCTTGCTTACCACCAGAAGACATTCTTCCAGTATCCATTATTTGAGTAAAAGACGTATGTATTCTATTTGTAACAGGATGAACCTTAGTTAATACCGTTTCACCATATTTTGCTAAAATAGTTTCATTTTTTTTATAATTTAAATATAATGGAACTATCGGATGATTATCTTTAACTTTTTCTAATACTCCAGAATCAACAGAATCTTTTAATTCTCCTGTTTTTTCATCATTTACTTGTATATTTAAACCTAAGTAAGTAAATAACTCAGCAACCTGTAAAGGAGACGACCAGTTTATTGATAGTCGTTTTTCAGAATTAAATAAATCTAATTGAGATTCAATATATCTTGTAATATTATTATCTATTATCCATTGATTTAATGAATATAAACTTTGTTGATATATTAATTGATTCTGTAATATCTTTTGTTTCCAAAGATTAACATCTAATTTAATACCGGAATATTCAATATACGTTAAAGCTTGAACAAATAAATTTTCTAAATTAATAGAATTAAGTAAGTTATTATCATTTAGTCTTCTCCATTGAGATGCTTTTAAATCAGGTAAATATTGGACATCTTCTGCACAATAATTTATTACTTTATAAGAAAAGCCTTCTCTGAAGATTTTACCTCTAGTTGTTTTAGTTAAACTATAATTAAAATATTTTTTAACAACTGCTTCCAAACTTTTTCTAACAGTTTTATCTCCTTTAGATAATACACATTCGCCTAAATAAGTATCCCATATTTTTTCAGGATAAATTCCTACATGATATAAAAATTTTAAATCAAATTTAGCATTATGTATTAACAATTCTTTATTTAAAAGAATATCCTTTACTTCTTCTATGGGATGAATGGAGGCATCAACAACAAATTGATGCACTCCATTACCTAATTGATAGGATATAAGTTTATCTATATAGGGGTCAAATCCAGTAGTTTCTGTATCAAATCCTATTTCATCTTTATGTTTAAAATACTCTATTAAATCCTTAATAGTAGCATTTTCTACTCCAATATGATTAACTTTTTGTCCAATAAAATATATCATAACTTTTTATTCTTATTTATACTTGGTGCACAATTCAAATAAACTAAACCAAACATACGTTTAGTATATTTTTTAGACATATGAAAAGTTTTACTTAATATATCAATTGCCCAACTATACCATTCATCGTGTTGAACTTGAGTTACTGCATATTTTTTATACCAATTTCCAGATTTACATAATCTTGGGTGCTTTTTAATCATTTCTGTAACTGTAATTCCATGATATTTTTCAAGCCACCAATTTATAAGAAATTCTTCAGTTAATTCTGTTTTTTTCATCCGTCTAAAGATAATAAAGTTTTTATCATATCCTGTTCTTCTTGTTCAAAATCTCCATTAGAATTAGTTCTTGCATAAGAATACGCACCTATTTTATCAAGAAGATCATCTACTTTTAGTTTATTTCCAGTCCATCTTGCTGTATGTAGATTTATTAATAGTCTTCTATATATAGCCAACTCTTCTTCTGGTGAGGGTCTTTTTAAATGTTTCATTTTGTATTATTTAATAATTTTAAAACAATTAGCGCAAACATGCCCTTGATTAAGAGTTTCTTGTTTATATCTTTTTTGTATAGGACATTTGCAATATTTTTTATCATTCTCTTCTTTAAAAGCTTCTAAAATTTCATTAGCAATATGTTCTATCAATGAATTTTCTAATGAAGTATGTCTAGTTATTTCCTGAATAATTATTTCCTTTCTTGTCATTTTGTATTATTTAAAAACTCTTTAAGTTTACTACATGTTTGAGTATGAGTACTCCAATCTTCTCCTATTACTTCTTTAACTACTTTAGTACGAATTTTACCACGTTTTCTATTTTTAGTAATAGTTCTAGTTAAATAAACTTTAGGAATTGATTGTTTACAAAATGGACAATAATGATTAAATTTTGACATATTATTTTGTATTATTGTTTCAGTCACATTTTGAGTAGCCACACTGCTTACAGGATGTGCACCCGCTTTCACTGACCAGACTGCCACTACTATTACAATTAGGGCACATACTATTATTACTATTATTTCCATATTTAAGATATTTTTTAAATGTTCTAGCTATTGCTTTAGCAAAAGATGTAATATCACCTTCGGCTTTATTTAGCTGTTCTACTCCAAATTCAAGTTTAGCACCGTGTCTTAATGCCCATGATACAACTCTTGTAAAAGCCTCTTCTTCCTGAGTCATATTGTGAGTAATATCTTCAATAACTATTTGATTATCTAATGATATTAAATCATATCTTCCGCCATGAACCCTTCTTAAAATACCATGTTCTATAGCTACTTTATCTATCTTACCATTAACAGCAAATACCTCATAAGGCAATCCATCTAATAATCCTATAAATACTTTCCAAGGTCTTCCTTTAGCCATTATATTATAAACATCACAATATAAATCTTTAGGACGTTTTGGGGCATCATATTGATTAAACTTAGACTGTTGATTTATAGTAAGTATACCTTCTCTACTTCCATCTCTATAACAAGTTATACCTTTTAATCCTTTTTCCCAAGCTACAAAATATAAATTAGATACATCTTCTTTTGTAGCAGAACTAGGTAAATTATAAGTTACACTTATACTATGATCTATCCAAGGTTGAATAACAGATTGAAGTTCAAGTTTTTTAAAAGGATCAATTTCATGAGCAGTTGCTTTACTATAAGGAGATTCCTCTATCCAAAGCTTTACATCTTCATCTGATAATTCATCTGCTGGAGCAGACGCATGAGCAGTAATTTCTATAAATCTTTTAAATTTAGGATGAAATACATCATACTCTTCCCACCAATCTCCTTGTTTATCTTGAATAGTTTTATTAGGATTATCAGCAGTTACTTTACGTTTTCTTTTATAAGATAATGCAAACACTGGTTCAATTCCAGAAGAAACTTTAGCTAACATAGAAATACTTCCAGTAGGAGCAATAGTTAAATTGCCTATATTTCTACGTCCTACATGCTCATATAATCCATAAACTTCTCTCTCACCACTATCATATAAAGCAGAAAGAACTTTATTTAAATAAGGATGGTCCTTTTCTTTTTCATAATTCCATATAGGAAAGCAATCTCTTTCAGAAGCTAGAATTATAGACTCTTTATAAGAATTAATAGCTATTACTTTATTAGCCAATTCTGCAAATTTTATAAAAGAATCATCTCCATATTTTAATCCTAATGCGGCTCCTGCATCTGCGAGTCCCATTTGACCTAATCCAGTACGTCTGCCTAATAAAAGTTTATCATATACCTTTTGCCATAAAAGTAATTCTGTGTTTTTAGTATCCTCATCTTCTGGATCTTGTTCGATTTTATAAATAATTTTACTTATTTTTTCTGCTTCTAAATCAATAACATCATCCATTAATCTTTGTGCTAATATTACATCTTTTTCTAATGTTAATAAATCATATTTAGAATCAGGCGTAAAAGGATTTAAAACATAGGCATAAAGATTTATTGCAGATAATCTACAACTATCATAAGCACATAATGGAAGCTCCCCACAAGGATTTGTCGAAATAGTTTTAAATTCTTCATAACAATCTGCAGGAGATTCAGATATTATCTTATCCCAAAACAATACTCCAGGTTCAGCCGATTTCCAAGCTTGATGAATAAGTTTATTCCATAGATCTTTTGATTTTATTAATTTTGCAAATTGCCCACCAAAAGAATCTTTAGTTAAATAATCATCATTTATCATAGATTTCATAAATTCATCAGTGACTTTTATTGAAATATTAGCTCCTGTAACTTTAGTTAAATCATCTTTTAAAGTTATAAAATCTTCTATATCAGGATGATCGACGTTCATTGAAATCATTAAGGCTCCACGTCTTCCTTCTTGTGCTACTTCTCTTGTAGTATTAGAGAATCTACTTGCAAAAGACACTGCACCAGTAGAGCTATTTGCTGCATTATTAACTTTAGAACGCTTTGGGCGTAGGGTGGAAATATCTATTCCTACCCCACCCCTGCGTTTCATTAATTGAGCTAATTCTTGATCAGCTTTAAATATACCACCATAACTATCTTTTGGAGAATCTACTACAAAACAATTCCCAAGAGTAGAAAGAGTAGTACCGTTACCTATACCAAATAAACAGGAACCTCCTAAAACAAATTTATTATAATCTTTAAGAAATTCATAAATAACATCATAAGCTATAGGATTAGGATATTTTTGTTCTATTCTAGCTAATTCTTTAGCTATTCTTTTAATTGTGTCATCAGGTGATAATTCCAAAAAATTATCTTCATTAGTTTTTAATGCATATTTATCCAACCACACATTAGCTATTAGTTCATCTTTAAAATAATCTAATGCTTTTTTCTCAACTTCACTTTTTTTATACATAATATTAAATTAATATACTAAATTTTTATTCTTAGTTATTGTAGCATGAACCATTATCTCTCCATTGCACTTTTGTAAATCTAAAGGTGCAATATTTGTCTCTCCTAAATCAAATTGCCTTAAATAAATTTCTGCAGCTTCTAATACATCTAATAAAGCTGGTATGTCCCAATAACCATCTTGAATTCCCCATTCATGGAATTCTCTATGGCAAGTTTCAGACATTTTAGCAATAATAGGATATTTTGGCACTAATCTACTTATATAAAGAAATCTAAATAAATCAACTGTATAAAAATCAAAAGATGGTAACTTATCTATAATTTTAGTTAATCCTTCTTTATATATTACCCCTTGATATCCATATTTATATTTATATAAAGCTGTTTTAACAAAGTTTCTAGGATAATCAGAACCGGTTTTAATATCCCAAGGGGAGATAATCTTATTATTATGATCAATATAGATAATATCAATTTTAGATTTAAAGTTCATTCCTTCTAAATCAAATTTTATCTTAAATTGATATATTATTTCTACATTGTTCTGTTTTTGTTCATCTTTTGATATAAATAGATGTTTAGACCAAGGATGATTTCTTAACACTTCGGCTATATTATAAGCTTCAGTATACATACTCGAAGAAATAATTAATTTATCTCTATTATCTTCAAATATTTTTATGTACTCTGAACATTCTGCTAATAATTTTTGCTTTTTAGTATCAACTTTCCAATTAACAGAAGAACCTGTTATATTATAAATATCTTCAATTTGATCATTAGTTAAATTATTTAAATCCGCCCCCAATCCATTATCTAAAATATAAGTAGAAATTTTTAAAAATTGTTCAGAAGGTTTTAAATCATTTACTAATATTTTAGAATCAACAGATTCAGGTTCAGTTAACATAATATCAACGACAGACCCAAAATTAAAGTATTCTTTTTCTTCATGTTTTTGTTCTTGTATTAGAACTTCAGGATTATCATAAACATCTTTTATTCTGGAGTATGATAAACAATTTGATGCTTTATACTCTATATCATCTTTAAAAGATTCTTGTAATTGTAATAAACCATACGGTACAGATTCTTCCATTTTTCAGTTATTATTTATATGTTATTATCTATATAAGAAGATATAATTGCATCAAGTTCAATAGCATATCTACGTTTATCTTCATCAATTATTTTTAAATTAAAATAAATATCAGAATCTAATTCATAGATTATATTTTCTACTTTAATTCTTAATGGATGAGGATTTCCAGTTACAAAATTACTAAATTCTTTTGAATTATTAGCATCTTCATCAAATATTTTTCTATATAATGTTTTAATATAATTTATATTATCTTCTTCTAGCATATATTACCATATTATATGAATATTATTAAATTTTAATAAATGTTCTCTTATTTTTACAAAATGATCACAATCCCATTCTACATTTTTATAAGCAGAATTAATAGGATGAGAACTTGTAAGTATAGTATTAGAAACTGGGTAAATATCTCCTATAAAATTTTTAGCGTGTCCGCCCCATAAACAATAAGTTATTCCAGAATTAGTATAACTCAATTTTTGTAATAGTTTTTTTGTAAAAACTGACCATAATTTTATATGACTTCCAGGTTTACCTTCTTCTACTGTTAAAGCTGTATTTAATAATAGTATACCTTGATTAGCCCATTTTTTTAATGATGGATCAAAATCAAAATTATGGCCATGATAAATAGTTTTACTTACGGTATCTTTTACAATTTGTAAAGAAGCACTTAGTATAGGAGTACGAGATTCATTAGCCAGTGCAATTCCTGTTGCAGACCCATTATAATATGGATCTTGCAACAAGATTACAACTGATAAATTTCTATAAGGGCACTCTTTAAAAGCTCTAAATACATTCTTTTGTTCTGGGTAAATTTTAGGACCCATATTATCTTTAGTAAATTTATAATATTCATTTACTGTATTTAAATTTACAATAATTTCGTTATCACTAAAAATAGTTTGGAAAAACGGTTCCCAATCTCCTACCAAATCTGTTAATGTGGTCATACAAAAGGTGTTAGTGTATATAAATCTTTGTTTGAATGCTCCATAAGTATTTCAGCTTCTCCTACATTATCTTGCCTTTTAGAATAATGTTTTTTTCTTTCTTCAATGTATCTAATTAAAATATTAGAAACTTCATCAGGATAGAACTCTGTTAAAATAATTTTTAAATTTATAGGAGATATATCCTTTAATTCAGTAGTTCCTAATAAAGTTTGATACTTTTTAGCATAAGCAAGAATAGCCATTGTAATATAAATCCAATTAATTACTTTTTGGTCATTCATTGTAGGCACATGACACCGAAACTCAATAGTCTCTTTTTTACCCCATAATAAAGGTACAAGATTAAGCCAATAGTATCTACTGTTAACTTCCCATTTGTGTTGACCATCTCTATCTAAAGGATGTTGTCCTGTTGGAAATCTGCCTGAAAATTCATTACCAGAGCTTAACCAGTGATAAATCACTTTAAAGATTTCATTAGTATCTGTTAAAGTAGCTCCTAAATTTGGTAATGGATTACAATAAGATTTTCTTTTAAAGTTAGAAGTGTCTACATAATAGTAAGGAAATAATTTGTAAATTTCATCTTCAATTAATTGACCTAATCTGAATATAGATACTATACCCTTTACAGTTTTTGGATAACCGCCTAAATGTATATGTAATGATTCTAAAGGAGAGCAACTACAGTATTTAAAAAGTAGTTTACAATTCTTTTTTATAGCTTGTATACCTTCTTTACCAAATAAAGGAATTGTTACATATTCAAATCCTGATATACTACCATCTTTACAAGCGATTAAACCATTAGGTTTTAATAAATTTTCAGGTATAGCACCTTTTTCAGTTTCAAATTCAACACCAAAAGTAAATCCTAGTTTCTCGATTAATTTATAATTATCAGATAATAAACTATCTCCAACAAAGTTTTCTTTAAAATATTTAGAAAATTCTGCAATAAGATTATCACTATTATAATTTAAGGGAAAAGAATAGTAATTGTCTTTTCTAGGTTTTAACTTTATATTAAATTCTTTAGGAATATTAGCTTCTGTTGTACAGTAATAATAGCCATTTAACCCTTCAGCAATATTAGGAATCTTATTTACAATATCTATACTTAAAATAGTTCTAAGTTTACCTTGAATGAAAATCTTAGTATTACGTAATCTATTTGAAGTAAATTTTCCAAAAGTGATTCCTTCATCCCAAGTCCAATCTACAATTCCTTCTACTACTCTTTCGTTATTATTTAAAAGTTTCCAGAGATTGTATTCATAATCATAAAAAATATATCCACTATTTACCCTGTACCACTTATCATTTATTAAAAAGCATTGTTTATTTTTAATATAAAAATTGCCTTTAATAAACCTACATTCCTTTCGGATTGCTGGTGTACCATCATAAGTTTTTATCAACTGCTCCATAGCTTCAATTAAATACTTCATAATTTACTTCTTTTTCTAATAAAGTTGCTAAAGTTTTTTTACAGGCATTACAATCAGTACAACTATGAAATGTAAAATGATTTTTATGCTCACAAGTTGAACACGCTCCTCTTACAGAATTTGTAAAATCTCTTAGAAAATGGATTAACATTAACTGTATACTCTTTTCGTCTTTTAAACTAGATGTAGCTAATAAAATATTTTGAAAAGGTGAAAAAGGATTATCCATATTCTCTAAGTTATATAATCTGTATCCTACTATATATTCACTAGTTTTTGTAACACTCATTTTACAATCACTAAAATACAAATTTACTAGTCCTTGATCATCACTGGAATGTGTAGCTGTTTTACTTTCTTTTTTAGTGTCTATTATAGAAACTAAATCTCCTTTATCAAAAGTATATTCTTTATTTGAAAACAAAGGAGCAAAAGATCCAGTATAGTACATATCAAAACTATCTTCTTTATTAAAATGATCACGACAATCTTGTTCCCCATATGTATCAGTTAAAGATACAGTAGGATAAGCTGAATATTTAGTTATTTTTGAGGTAAAATCTTGTTCCTCGCTTTCTAAATAAATAGGATTTTGTTTTAAATCCATCATAAAATCTTCATGGATTTTTAATGCTTTTTTATAGGCAAGTATACCATCCATCATAATACCTTCAATAAAATAATAGATTTTTAATATAGCAATATCTTTAGTATACCTACCAGGAATTGCTCCTAGTACGTTTAAAGGATATATACCATGCATTAATCCTTTATTCATCCAGAATCTACCTTTATTAAAGACAGCTCTTTTTAATCCTTTAGTAAGAAAATCATTATTTATTTCAGCTTGTAATCTAACTGGCTCATCTATATGAAGTTTTCTAATAAAAATATGCAGATTTTTATGAAATTCCGCAATTCTTTCTAAATTATCGTGTCTTCCTATTACATTATATTTAGTTGGTATTGCCGGTAATGAATTTTTACCTTCACTATATTTAAAAGGTAAATCATCCCAATCTTTATGATTTGCAAATCCAAAATGTGCATATAAATTTCTATGCTTATTCCAATTAATTGAATTATCCTTATATTTAGTTTTATCGTATACGTAAGGAGTATTCTGCAAACAGTTAGACCTATCTATTAAATTATTGCCAACTAATATTCCTTGTTTAAAAACAAATAAAGTATTTGTAGCAAGATCTATAATAAATTCATTAGTACCTCCTATAAATTTTAAAGATTCTTCTATTGAAGAAAAATAAATATTATTAGGCCCGATTGTCCAGGTAAATAAGGGACGTTCTTCTGAAACTACTTTAGAATAATCTTGTGCTTTGGATTCGCCTTTAAATATATAAGTTTTGCCAGTAATATGATTTTGCCAAACAAGGGCAGCAGTTCCAACATATTTAGTTAAAACATCGTGATTACCATAAAATAAGATACTTAACAATACTTTAGAATCATTATGGTCTTCTAAAGAGATACCATAACTAGTAGCTAATTCTTTATAATTATCAATAGTTCCATTATGAATGCCAGAAAAAACAATATCATCATTTTGTAAATCTTTAATAGCTTTTTTTAAATGAGTATCCTTAATGGCTTTCATATTAAGATCTTTCTTTCTAAGAATTATAGGTTGAGCATACATATCTGCTTTACCGCCAGAAGAGGCTTTTCTACTATGTCCTAATACAGTATTACTAATAATAGGTACAGTAGGGCTTTTAACTTCTTGTACAAATTCATTATAAGTTTTTAATTTATCTAACCCATATTCACAAGAATTGTTAAACACTCTACCACAAGCATCACCCCCTCTTTTATCATTAATATACCCTAAAATATTAAATTTATCCCATGAAAAATTAGTATTAGGATCTGTACCAATAAACCCAAATAGTCCACAACCATATATAATATAAGGGTCATTAGTAACAAAAAAGTTAATAATACCTATTATCCATATTAATATTAATAATATTTTCATAAATCTTTAATTTCATTAAATGTTTGTTTCAAATTTTCATAATTTTTAAAAGATTGTAAAAGACTTTTAAATAGAAGTTTCATATCTGATATTAAATCTGATGTGATATAGGATTTATTATACAAGACATACAAATCTTCTTTAGTACATAGATTGATAAAACTTTCTATTTTCATAACTTGATCCCATACCCAAGATAAATGTTGTTCCTGGGTGTAATAGCTACTTAAAGTTCTACATTCTACTCCATATGTTTTACTTCTGATAACTCCCCATCTGCCATATGTTTTAATTCTTTCTATCTCAGGTTTAATTTCATGTGACGGTATAGTAAGAAATAAATCAAATAATCTTCCTATCATAATATCAGTATATATTTTACCATCATTTCCTTTAAGTATGGGCTCATCATATCCTATATGAATATGAAATCCAGCTACTCTAAATTTATAATTATCTAAACGAGGAGTTGCTTTAGTTTCAAATCCAGTATACATATTACTTAACCAGGTATCAATAACTGTAGAACAACCAAAATCACAAGCTTCTCTGGTTTTAAGATACCTTTTAGCAAAATATTCTACACCATTAGGAGATAATGAATATCCTACTGGAGTTACTTTATCACTAAAATATTTTCTTATTTTAACCATATTACTTACAAATTCTTGTCTTGTATAAGCTTTTGGGATATTACCTTCAAAAGAAATATTATCTAATTGTTCAAAATATCCTTCTCCTAATTCATTAATAGCTGAAGGATTATCTTTAGTTCCTTTTGCAAATAAAGTTGCCGGAAAAGGTTGTCCTTTTGGGTCATACACGAAAAATTCAGGATCAGATCCTAATGTTATAAACTTCATAGTTCATCAATATTAAAATTAGATTTTTTATACCTTCTTATTCTTTCATCATCTCCTTTAATAAAGAAAAAATCATCCTGTTCTGATTCTATTGAATACGTACTTTTTAATTTTAAATTGATAAACCTTGTAAGTTTTTCTGGTTTTAAAGTTAAAATATTAACAGAACCTAATATAATTTTACATAATTCTTCAATATTCTCATTCTTATATAAAGCAATGATTTTATTTTGTATTACTGGAGAATAGTTTTGTTGTAATTTACGAAAAAAATCATTAGAAGAATCACTTGAATAATTTTTAATAAGTTTTTCAAATTTTTCTTTAGATAGTAGTTTAAAACGCCTTACTCCAGTTAGCCACCAATACTCATATATACTAAATCCCATTTGAGCTATTAATATAGCATTCCAGAAATATAAATCAGGTTTAAGTTCTTTTACTCTATAATACTGATTTACAAAAATATTTAATTCTGGAGAAATTCCAGCTCTAATAAAATGATGTATTAGGTAGCTTTCTAAAGAATAAGTTCTTTTAGTATGTAATACTTTTAATATTATACGATCATGAAGTTCAGTACTCTGAAAAAGAATTTGTGATGTTAAATACTTTTCATTAGAATATAAAATTTCTTTTACATATTGATAAAAATTATCACCATTTATGTTAATTTCAGATAGATAAATATAAACCTCGTTACTATAATTATTTTTAAAAAAACTTCGATATCTGCTTTTTTTATCAAGTAAATTTTTAATTTTTAGATTATTAAGATAATATTCAAAAGCTTCTAAAATAGTAATAGGTTTTACCAAAGTTTTATATACTTGTAAAAAGTCCTCTAATATAAAATATAAATCAATAATTTCATAATTATCTTTTGTTTTTAAAGTAATCAGTTTACCTGTTTCATTGCTAAAATTAGTATATTCTAAATGTTTTGATTTATGATGATCACTACTTGGAACAAGATTTTCTTTTAATTCAAGATAAGAACTTTCTGGTAAAATTTCAAGATCTAATGTTGGAAAATTAGGTTTAAGTTCTTCTATCCAACGTGTAAAATCTTCTCTATTAACTCCTAAAGGTAAAATATAAAACCAGTTCGATTTAGTATTTCTAACTTCTCTGGTACAGGATATACTATCATAAGTATATCTAGTACCTTTTTTTAAAGAAGTTTCTTTAGTTTTTATATAATCTAAATATATTGTACTTTTATATCTTTGATATGTACAGTCTAATGGATCATATACAAGTTTATGCATACCCTTTATTATTTATTAATTTTGTTATAACTTCTTTATATTTGATAATGCCTAAATCTCCTAATGCTGGGGCACTGTTTATTTCGCATACTATAAATTTTGGATCTCTTTGCGTATTAGATTGTACTCTGATATCTACTGCACCAATATCTAAACCAGTAGAATTAACACAATTACAGGCTGCTTTTTCCATCTCTTTCCAACATCTTGGACGATCAAATAGTTTATGATCTTCTCCTACCCAATTGGAATTAATAGAATTAAAAAACCATCTTTCTTTAGCATCTTTAGTCCTAAGTTTACGCCACGATAAAAATACTCCTATATCTTTAGCTACATGTAATCTATATTCTCTGGCATAATTATAGAACTTTTCAAAGTACCAACCATCAAAATTACCTTCAAAATGGCGATGTTTAGTTATCCAGGCTTTTAATTCTTCTTGATTATTAATCAATTCCATTCCTCTTCCCTGAAATCCAAATATTCTTTTAATTACGATTGGAAAATCCATTCCTTCTATACCAGTAATATCAGATACAGTTTGAAAACCAGTTTTTTTTATAGTTGGGATATCAATATCTATACACCATTCTGCCTGTGGAACTTTTAATTGTTTAAAACACTCCTTCATACGAAGTTTTGATCTACTATTTTGGATAGCATCTATTGTATTAATTTCAATAATACCTGGGATTCTACCAAAAATTTTTTCAGTTTTAGTCAAAGATCCTAATCTTACAATTGCTTTAAAATCAGTTAATATTGATTTTCTTAATGGTTTTGCAGTAAAATTAGCAGTACGAACTCTAGCAAATCTTTTCATCTATTAGGTAGTTTTGTTTTAAAATAAGTTTTCCAATCTCCAGATTCAACAAAATTTCTGGAATTTTTATGTATATTATTATATACATATATATAAGCCTTGCCAAATTCAGTATCGATTTCTAATCTATCATACATACCGAATTTAGGGTTAGTAGCTACAAATCCTTCTAAGCGATCTAATCGTTTTAAGGTATTCTCATCTACTTCATACACTTCTCCTTTTATTTCAATAGGATTATCATTATTTAAGATAACACCAGGAAACCAACCTAAGTCTACCATAGAAAAAAGCTTGGGGCTTTTTGTTTCCCCAAGCTTTGTACTTTCAACTAATAAACCATGATTTCCTAATCCACTTAATAATGAGCCATAAACAAATACTTTATTCATTATTCTAATTTTCTTTAATTTCTACTTGAATAAATTGTTCAACTTCATTATTCTTAGACCTTTGAAGTAATTCTAAGATAATATAATCTCCTAATGGATCATTATGAAGCTCTTCTGGATGGTATTGTAACCCATATATAGGCAATCTTCGATGTCTGAATACTTCAATATTTGGATTCTTTTTACCAGAATAAACTCCCAGTATTTCTAATGTATGATCAGGAAAATTATATGTTGATACACATTGATGGTGCATAGAATTAACTTTAATTCTTCCTTTACCATTAGCTCTTTCATATTCAGTTTTAAAAGTCGAAGGAACTAATTCTATATCATGTACTGTATCAAATCTGGTTTTATCATTAGTTTCATGAAACATATGCTGAATTAATTTTGCTCCATATAAAACAGCAAGACTTTGACAACCACGACAAATTCCTAGTACGCTGATGCCTAATGCAATATACTCAGGTAATATCTGAGTATCCATATATTCTTTTATTGGATCAGGTTTTGATGTGTAAAAATGAGGAATAGCATTATATCTTCCAGGATCAACATCTGCACCACCTGGGACAACTATTAAATCAATTCTTTCGTCCACAGGTTCTTCTGGTGATATTATTCTAACATTGCCAAATCCTCCTAAATATTCCATATAGGCAATACTAGACCCAAAACTATTATCTCCAGTTTTCCAACCAAACAGTCCGATTAAAGGTGTTTCATTTTGTGGCATAATTATATCGTTTTATAAGTAGGTATATTAAATCCTATTTTTAAAGAAGTACTGTCAACTAATGTAAATTGTTTTACACAATCTATAAAAGTTTTAACTCCAAGATCAGTAGTTGATACTGGTATTACAGTTTTTCCTGTAATTTTATTTGAATATAACCTACCTTCTGCTTTTGCTCTACCGACTTTTTTTGCAAAAGTATCTTTAGGACTGCATAATGCAATACTAAGTTTAAGAAAATTCTTTGATTTTCTTAGGATTCTTTTCTCTGTAGAATAAAGTCCTGCAATAGTAAACCGTTGATTATCAACAGTTGTACCGTGAAAAAATAACACATTTTCCATAAGTTAATTTTTTTTAATTTTTAATAAATCTTCAATGTTTGTTATTGTATTAATATTTTCTATAATTTGTTTACCAAATTTTAGCATACTATTAAGTATGTAGTTTTTTTCTACTGGATTTAAAGCTAATTTAAATCTAATTTCTTCGTCTAATATTTCTTCTGCTGAGTCCATATTTTTATATTTTATCTATTTACTTATCCTTCAAAGCCTGGAGTTCGGCTTCAATCCTTTTTATATCTGAATTGTATGCCAAATGTCCATGAGCAACATTTTTGTAACATACTATCAACATTTCCATCTTCTCAATGATAGCCTTGTCGGTAGCTGAACTCTGGGCGGCGAACTCTTGCATAGCATCTATAATTGCTACATGATATTCACAAGCATATTTATCAAATGGCACATTTATTTTACCACAATGCCTTTCAAGTATTTCTTCTGCTGTTTTCATATCTGTGTTAGTTGTTAAACTTCATTATAATCAACCTGAAGCGGTTGTAATATCTCATCTATCTGATATGTGTCATAAACAATGTTATCAGATTTAAGCCAGTCAGGAAGCAATACTTTTGCCTCAGCAATAGAGTATCCAGATATATCATAACATATTCTGGCTTTTTCTCCATTAAACGTGTAATTTATAAATACCAACATATCTCTGTTATTTGATTAGATTACACTCCATCAAATTGAGGGTTTAAAACTGGACACGTATTGCAACTTTCACTATTCTGATTAGGGCATGAATGGCACTCGGCGGGTATGTCTTTAATCAGTGGTTCAGACTTTGGACTATCAAGAAGTAAAGCATCATAATTAGCTCTACTCTTATTACCGAGAAAGTCAGATAATTGTTTCTCTAATTCCTTTGTTTCCTCTCTCTGCCCGGCATCAGTCATAAACCATTCATCCCTAAATTTATCCCATTCCCTTGTCAGGTGATGAGACCTGATAAAAGATTGCACACAGGATTCCATTTCAGGAGTTATACTCTGCCCGGCAACCATATTGTTGACGTCAACGGAATGGTCGGAGGTGCAAAGATCATCTGGTAATGATTCTCCATTTAACATTGAATGACAATAAGGGCACATATAATTAATAGAACAACGTTCCATAATTGTTCCACAATCTTCGGCTGGGCACATCACCTTCTCCCTGCTTAGTGGCGGGGAGGTGGGCTCATCTGTCGCCAAATTGTCGACGGTTGGTTTGTTTTTCATCGGTTAATTATTTAAAAGATTGTTAATTTCTTCTACAGCTTTTAATACTCCAATTTTTTTAATTAAATCTGTAAAATCTTTGCATTCAAATTCTATAGGTATAAATCTACTAGGAATATTATACATATTAAAATAAGAATTAGCTTGTTCCATTCCTTGAGTATCATTATCAAATAATGTAATAATTTTACTAAATCTTATTTTATATTCATCTACAACAGAATCTTTAATAAAACAAGTTTCTGATTGTATAGCTATAGAAGGAATTCTCATATTTTCATATAAAGCCATTACATCTTTTAATGATTTTGTAATGATAAGTAGTTTGCCTCTTTTAGGTAATTGAGTATAACCTGAATGTACTCCATAAGGATGATTATTACGCCATTTCTTACGTTTATTAGCAAAAGGACGATATATCTTAAAAGTTAAATTATTGTCTTTATATTCAATATATGCATATGCTATTCCAGGAGTATCAACATAGAAAGAGTTATGAAAATACCCTGATATGGGCTTTACATTATATAAATTTAAAGTATTTAGTGATATACCAAATTCTTGCCAATATATTATATCTCGTTGTTCCCAAGGTCTAGCTACAATATCCAATTTACAAACTTCTTTAGCTTTTAAATCTATAGTTTTAGATAGTTTAGATGTTGATGTAGATGATTGTATTAAATCTCCATATATTTTTTGGATAGTCTCATGATAAGAAGACATGCCTAATAAATTCATTACAAAAATTATACAATCTCCTCTTCTACCAGCAAAATCTTTAAACAACAAACAATTATTACGCTTTGAATAAAATATATTAAAACTTGGAATTTCATCTCCTCTTCTTAATGGACTATTATATGTTTGTCCTAATTCAAAGTCTCCTATATAATACTTAAAAATCTCCTGTTCTGAGAACCTATTTAATAATTGATCTTTAGTAATAAACTCAGTATTATATTTTGATTCATTTAGATTTACCATATATAATTTTTATTAAAAAATAACTTCCAAATCCAATATTTAATAACATTACATATTGTTCAGTAGTAATAAACAATATAATATTTAGTATTATAAAAACTATATAAGAATATCTAGGATTTTTATGAATAAAATAATAACCTGTACAACTTAGTATACAGGTTATTATTTGTATGAAAATATTCATATAAATATAAATAAATGTATTAATAGATAAATTATTAATAAAATAAAAAGTATATTATTATTAATTCTGATTTTTTTCATTGTAAGATCATTATTAAACAATCTATATTTATATTATTTGGAAGACTTCTATATTCTATTCTATCTCCAAATATACCAGGTTTTATACTATATACACCCTTAACTCTTTTAGTATCTGATATTGATTTTTTAAAAAACATATCTATTTTTTGAATAACAGATAAATAATTAAATAAACAAGTATACTCTTTTTGAATTTGTTCTGCTTCATATCTATATTTATCTTCTACTGTAATTTTTTTATAAATAGGATAATCAAACTTCTTATGTTCAGTAAAATTTAATTGTAAAGATGCTTTTACTTCTCCACGTTTTAATAATTTACCTAATTTTCCTTTAGGATAAATAGAGAATTCTTCTAATACTTCTATTTCTTTTTTAGATAAATTATCTTTATCTTTTCTAAACTCAATTAATTCTATGTCATTAAATTTATGATATGGAATGATTTCCATTTTAAACCCTTTTTTACTTAATATAAGTTGTTCAGTAAAAATTAATTTTTTTAAAGCAAAAACGGCATCTAAAATATTATTTTCAGGATTTGTACGAAGTTCTCCTAGAAAAGGATTACCATCTAAATTATTAGTAGCTTTATAAGCTGGTATAATTTTGTTATCTTTAGATACAAAAAATTCAAATTCTATTCCTATTTTCATATTATTATTTTTTAATTATTTTATCGTCTTTTATCATATGGGTATAATGTTTTAACTATATCACTTTGCCAATACTCCTTAGAATCTATATCCATAAGAGTCAGTATTCCTTCCCAACCAGCCCCCTGATCTAAATTCCAGACATTACTTACATGTACTGGTTTTAAATTAGGATGCGACCAAGATGTAGTTGTATGTCCTACAAAAACTTCATCAAATTCTTTTGCAATAACTCCTTTACTTTTCCATTGATCCCACATGCAAGCTATTTGAAATAGTCTTCTATCCCAAAGAAGAGTATCTTTATCTTGATCTTTGATAGGAAGTTTCCATTCAAATCCTCCATGAACAAAGCATTTATTATCAGGTGTTACATGATAATATTTTGCATTAATTAACAAATCTCTATGTTTTTTCCAGTCAATTTTATCTAATTCTGTATGCCTATTATAAGCATTTATAGTAGCTTGTCCGCCTTGACTAGTCCAACTAACAGGTGTAGCTCCAGTTTTAAACCAATCTAATAACCACTCATCATGATTACCAAGTACATATATAAGTTTTTTAATTTTCAATAATTCATGAAAACATTCTGGAACTTCTGGCCAACCATCAGCTGTATCTCCAAGTACTATAAGTTCATCTTCATCATAATCAAATCTTGATTCTTGAAAAACTTGTCTTAAAGCTTTATAAGCTCCATGCGGGTCACCTAAAGCAAATCTTCTCATAATTTATCTATATTTAATTGTATAATACATAATACCATTTTTGTACCAGTAGTATTAATATAAGGCGTTTCAATAATACGTATTGTATACGGTTCTAATATTTCAATAATTTCTTTTTTAACAATTTTTTCTATATCTATAAAAAATTGTGGTTTTCCTACAAAATTATAAATAGTAGAAAGAATTTTTGCTATTGATTTTTTATGTGCTATTATTTGGTAAGTATTACCTAGTGAAAAAATTTGACAATTAGCAGTTGGACTATGGTTAACATAAAATACAGGATAATCATCTATACAGATTGCACTTGTTTTTGGATATTCCTTACTTATTTCTTTAATTGTTATCATGATAATATTTTTTTAAAATTTGTACCACTGATAGGACTTGAACCTACACGACCATAAAGATCAAGGGATTTTAAGACCCTCTCGGCTACCAATTACGACACAGTGGCGTGTAAAAAGGGAGCCTGTTTTCACAAGACTCCCAAACCTAAACTAACCAAACTAAAACTAACCATTCATCCAATCCAGAGATGCAGGATTACCTCCTACAGTCTTTGGTATCAAAGCTTCTGCTGGAGTAGCTTCTTTAGGCTCTCCTCTTGTTGTAGAATCAGCACTACCAAGAGATAATGTATTAGGTACTGTTACTAGTTGTATAAAACTACCAAAAGATTTAAATCCTAAATATTGTGATTTTTTCTTCTTAGTACCATAACAAACTGCTACTCTAAAAAATTTATTTAATTCTGGTGCTACCATTCGCATAACACCATCTAATGCTTCCGTAGGCGTATTAAAAACTGGAAATTGTACATTATCTCCAAGAACTCCTTTCGCTAAATTAATAAGTCGTTGTGCCTGATATTTATTAAAAGCATCTGAATCAGGTTCACAATAATAGAACCCTTCATTTACTTCTCCTTTACCATCCGCAGCAATTACCTTATAATTAGGATTTTTATCTCCTGGATCTGTACTAGATTTCTTTTCAATTCTAACTCGAACATTCTCAACCACACCTGATAATCCATCATTAAAGATTTTTAATTCTTTAACATACTCTTCACTGTTGTTCAAATTTACTGACATAATTTTTATCTGTTTTTAATTAATATTACTTACCTGTTTCATATATATCTATACATTCTGCTACAAATCCTAAATCATTTGGAATATACAGGTCTTTAAACATTCCATAAGGACTTTTAGCTGGATATATATTATCTCTATTTGTTACAAATTGATACAGCATTCGTTTATCTGTATCATTCCAAGTTGTTTTAGTATAGAGAAGTACTGTAAACAACCCTTGCAGGTCTATTTTCTCATCAAGAAAACGTCCAATTGTACGAATTTTCTTAATAGTTTCAAAACCTATCTCCACATCTTCAGAATGTGCTATCACAAAAGTTTTAATGTTGTCCCTTAATCTTCGACCAGTATTTAAAACTTGCATTGTGTGCATGGCTATTTCATTAAATTTGTCAAAGCCTTTTATCATAGCCTTTTCTGTAAATTCAAATGATAACATATAATTAAAATCATCTAAGACAATATTAGTTATCTCAGGACGATTCTCATGTATATATATCATTGCTTTAGTAATCTTATTTGGATCTTCTGTATTTAAATAATTGCCTTTAGTCCCTTCAAAGAGAAGATATTCATTTCTCCAACCTTTAAAAGGAAAAGGTTTACCAGATACATTAATCACAAATGTTTCTTTAGGGTCCAAGCCCTTAATTCCCAGACTAGTAGTAGGAAATAATGATGTGCTTTTTCCTGTACCAGCGCTCCCTACAATTCCGATAAGCGAACTCATTTTTAAATTTGACTTCTTATTATATGTTCATAATTATTGTAATCAAATTCTGTCATTGTTCTGGGGAATTCAGAAAAATGTGAACTTGATCCCAGGAAAAACAACTGTATTCCTGCATTTGAAATTCCATTTCTATTTAAGTTAATCATAAATTCCCTATGACTATCTCCTATTCTATCCAAATCAATACCCTCATATTTATCAATATTATATTTTTTTGGATAAAATAAACTAACCATTAAATCACAATCTCTACTAGTATATTTATTGTCTGCTAATCCTTCAGAGTCAGGTTTTATTTTATCAATAATTGTGTCTCCTCTGTAATTAAATTGCGCTCTAGATGAATCTGCTGATTGTTGTTGAACTACTATTGGTATGTAATTCCATCTGTCACGCATTTCTAAACAATATTCACTACTATATTTTCCTATAGCTTGATGTAAAGTCTCTCCCTGACCTGTCTGTAATAATCCAATATGATCTACTATTACAATAACATATTCGTTAGGTCTTACAGGAATATACTTATCTCTTACTGTTCTTTGACTATATGTACCGTCTTCATTTTGCCAAGGAATTTCTTTATAAGTATATTTACCATTATTAGGATGTTCAGCATAGGATTTCACTAAGTGAAAAATACTATTAGGACTTCTTATAGTATCAAAAAAAGTTACAGTCTCTTCTAATTTTCTAAACCAATTTTGAAAAGACTCTCTTTTAATGATTTCTTCAACCTTATCATCTAAAATATAACTTTCAAATATTGAACTAAGTTTTTGAGGACTTATTACAATACCATGATCTGCATATAGTTTATAACACATAGCAGCTTTAATTTTAGTTTCTTTAGATACTTCTAATGAAAAATAAAATATCTTTACAGTTATATCAGAATTAGGATTTTTTAAAATCCATTCTAAAGGTTGGTAGACATACAGGAAATCAGTCATCTGGGATTTTCCTGCTTTTGGGCTAGCAGATATTAAATTATATCTACCTTGTTCAATTCCAGGTAGAACTGTTGATAATCTTGGTAATGACCAAGGTATAGCAATAGCATCTCCTGATTTTCTTCTGTGTTTGTTATTCTCTAATTCTCCTAATACATTATTATACAACATATTTTCTCACTAATCAACTTCACAAAGATACCATAAATATGTATGTATTCCAAATTTTCTCCTATAATCTTGTATATTTTGTTGAACTTCTTTTATCGGGAATATCATCCCATTTCTCCCAAGTCGCTTGACGCAACCAAGTGTCAATGTTTTGTAAAAAACCTAAAGAACCTTCTGCTTGACGGTGTGTAAGCTCTTTTTTTAAATTATTAATAATTTTCTCTTGTAGGTAAGGTTTGCCTTTTGTAACCTTATTCCAAATAACATGAGTAACTCTAGCAGACATTCCATCAGGGTCATTAGTAGATACCGGTCTAAAACCAGTATTTGTTGGAACCTTATGTGGGAATGTTTTGTAGAATTCCTCGAATAGATCATTTTCAGGATTAAACACCTTTAATCCAGCAGGACCTAGAGTAAATCCTGTACCATCTTCCTTTTTAATAATAAACTCATCATTTAAGAGCCTATCAAAAAAACGATCATCTGGTACAAAAGGAAAGGATTTACCATCTAAGTCATGTTGGAATTTAACGAGTGTTAGATACTCATTAAAGTTTAATTTAAGTTTACTGATTTCTAATATGTCCAAAGTGACGAATAGTGCCACCATAATTTTTAAAAAAGATTAGAATGATCAACAACTTCAGCAGTAATATTATTTTCTTCTAAAAAAGATTCAATTTCTATATTTTGTAAAAACTCACTTAATTTGCATTCAGTAATACTTTCAATAGCTTTTAAAGAGTAGTCTTTACCATTAATATTAACTTTCTGATCAGATTTTTCTATATGATCAGTTATTTTAATAGGTAAATTTCCTGTATTAACTAAAAAAGAATTAAATCCTGCGTGATTAGAATTACCTAGAAAATATTTTTCAGAAAATACAAATAAATAATTAAATAAAGGACTGTACATCAAAGCAATACATTCTTTATGTCTTCGCATTAAACTAAAATTACTATTCTGAATAATATTTTTTAAAGTCCAATCTACATTTATATGTTTACTATTTATGACAGTAAACATTTCCTGAACGACTTCTAAACTATCTAATAATATAAAATCAGTTCTGATTATTTTAGGATCTACAGTACTAATATATAACTGAATTATGTTAGAAATTAAATTAACTATAATAGTACCTTCATTTTGTCCATCTTCAATATAAGGATGTATATCATAGTATATAGTATCTACTTTTTCTGCAACAAAAGCCTCTATTGATCCAAGTTTCATTATTTTCAATTGAACTTTACGAGGATCAGAAAATTCTTCAATATGATGATTAGCAGATATATATAACCATTTTATAAGAGGAAGCATTGAATTCTCATGAACAGCTTCTTTAATTATATTTTTCATACCATTACGATAATTTTCATTTAAATCTCTATTATCTCTATCTTCCTCTTCTACTTCCCAACCATTATCAGAATTTCTTAATATAAAATCGTGTTTATTTCTTTTAGATTGAGTTTCTAAACTTAAATCTCCTAACATAGTGTCGTCTTCATCTAACTTAGGAACATACACCTTTTTCTTCTGTTGTAATTCAGGATCTACAGGTTTAGCAAATTTTGGAGCTTTTATTGAATGAACATCATTTAAATATTCATTAAGATACTTTTCTTTTGCTCTTCTAGCTTCTTCTGCTGCTGATGTAGGTTTAACTCTATGTATAGTTCCTTCTGAATCTATTATATTTGTTGTAGTACTAGGAGGATCAATCCATTTATATTGATATGGATTTTGAAAATCCGCTATAAAATCAGATAACTTACTATAACTATTATCAAAAGGCACTTCTATTTTTTGTTCATTTATACCTGGTTGATCAGGTTTTTTATCTATTCTTCCTGGTTTAATTTTTTTCATATCGTATAAAAACTATTTTTATTCATAATTAACACACTTTCACAATCCCAACCATATAAATTATAACTATTTAGAATAGAACTAGTTTTACCTACACCTTTTTCTGTTAACCAAATAGCATCAAATGATTTCATTATCTCTTCAAAATCAGGATAATAACAATCAGTTTCTTTATAATATATATGAGGTAATTTTAATAAATCTTCATTAAAATCTATTTTATAAATTTTAGCAGATTTATAAAATTTTAATTTAAAATAATATTCAATATTACAAGGAAATTCTTCTTTTAAACACCAATCTTTCCAGCTAATTTGTGAATTAAGTGGTGATACCCATAAACCTCCCTTAGGTTTATTTCGCATAATCCTATTAACTATAGGTTTAAATAGTTCAGGATTATATTGTTTGGAACCATAATGAATGAATACCATAATCAATAAGTTTTAAAAGTAAGAGTAGTTAAATAAATAACTACCCTTACGATTATTATTTTATTTAACTAATATTTCTAATATTATTTACTAACTTAAAAAGTTTTTACATAATAAATAATTATTTTTTCTCGTGCGCTTTTGATGCATTACAATATAAACCTTATTCAGCCGTAAAAAGCAAGGTTCTTTAAAAATATTAATTATTTAAAATAAAGTTTTTACAACTATACCCAATTCATTTTTTCTATCTTTTGGAGCAAACATAAAAGATATACATTGTGCTGCATAGGTATTACTATCACCACGAAATCTATAGTATACATATTTATTAATGCCCGGACAGAATAACATTCTTATTTTCTTATTATTAACTAATATATGTAAAGTCTTTAAAAGAGTATAATAAGTAAGATCAGGATAATAAGCTTTACATATCTTATATAAATCTTCTGATGATCTTCTTTTATAACTTGAACATTGAATACTTTTATCAAGATGATATGTATTATTATACATATTTAATTTAATAATTTCCAATAATCCTTCTTCAAATGGTAATTGTGATATTTTTTTAAAATAAATTGGATTTTTACTATTTTTTCTTCCTAAGATTAAACTAGGAAGATGAAGGAGATCATCATTAATTTTGATAATCTCCTTCGTTTTTCTTGGCATATTAAGTCTCATAAACTATTTTAATTGTTTATACACGGGATATAAAACATAATACCAAATTACTGGTACTAAGAATATTATAATTATTCCAAGGATTACTCCAAGATCTGATTCTGAGTTACTAACAAGCATAGGACTAACTACTCCCCATAATAGTAATGAGATTATGAGTAATCCTAATACTCTAAACCAGATTCCAACTGGTCCAATTTCATTATTTTTTTTCATAATTCATGTATTTTAAAACTATAGTTTGAACTTCCAAAATCACTTGCATATTTTGCAATATGAAAATGTAATCTTTCTAATTGAGTCATTTTTTTCCAGAAAGTATGTGCTTTATAACCATCACTTATAGCTGGTCTGCCATGATCACTTATAGCATGATTAACAAAAGCTTCACTTAATTCTGTTTTTCTGAAACAATTTGAATAAGTAGGCTTTTTAAAGATAAATAATCTTTGTTCTGCAGGCAATATAGACCCAGAAGTTGTTTTTTCTTTATACTCATAACTTCCTGATGAGGTTAGTATTCCTGGTTGAGGAATAGTAACAGTAACATTTGCATTAAATAATCCCATAATTAATATATTTCAGTTAATATTAAACCAAACTCATCCAAATTACTTTTACTACGTATATTAGATTCACACACTCCATACTTAAATATTTTAGTATAATACACTCTTTTATTTATCGTACCACACCATAATGTAGATATTTTAGCCTCTACAAGTAGTTGACATAAAGTATCACAAACTTCTTCTAGAGTAATTTCAGGTTTATAAAATTTTACTACACAATATATATCTGATAAAGATCTGTTTTTTTCAGGCTCACATTGAAGAGCATTATTTGTATATAATGTTCTACATGAATATAATGACAACATTATATAAAATAGTTCATCTTTAAAAGAATTACATTTAGGCAATTTAGATATAGTGTCTATTTTTAATAAAGGAAGTTTATCCAATCCTTTTTGTATATGTAAAAAATATTCTGATGTTACACCAAAAGTTATTTGTTTAGGCCTTTTAGTGTATATTAAACTAGGATAGTTATTTACATAACTATCCTCATATTTAATAATCTCTGGAGTTTTTGGAACTTTTTTATGATATTTAATATTTGTAGCTTGTATAAATCCATTCATAGTTAAATAGTTTTAGGTCGTTTCATTCTTCCTATAGGAATATCTTTTACTTCCTGTCCTAAAGTTTCTAAAAAAAATGCCGTAGCTACTCTAGGATCTTTAAATTTATAATAAGGCTGTGGGTATTCATTCTTTAAGGCTTCATGTGGTTTAATTCTATATTTGAATTGTGTACCACTCATAATAATTTTAGGCATAATTTTTTAGTTTTTAGTTAAATAAGATACAGATCACTTTTACTTAACGAGCTAAACCTAGCACATGTAGTTTTTAAATTTGCAGTATGTGATCTTATACAGGACAGAACGTGATTACTTAAAAGGTAATTGTTTTTAAAATTGCTAAACTGTCCTTATCAGAGTTGTTTGTTTTCAATCTAATGCTCTACCAACTGAGCTATCTACCATCTTTAAGGTAGAACTGGAATCGAACCAGTGACCCATAGAACCTTGAGGATTATTTTTAATTTGCTGAACAACTCTTATCAGGTGTCGGTTATTACTGTTTCAAAACCAAAATTTGAGAGTATATAATTTTTAATTTGCTGATGACACCTTATAACAGAATACGACTTTTTTTCTTTTAGCAGAAGAATTTTAAATTGCTGAATGTATTCTTAAAATTATGGAGATTTCTTTAAAGTTTTTGATATATACACCATTTTACAGGTGGAAAGTATATACACCTCTTTCAATAAAGAAATTCTCCAATTTTTACATATATTTAGTATATATGTTGCTGATATCCACCTATTTATTATATTGTTATCATTTGAATTATTTCCTGATCTAAAGCAGCATTAAATAATTCATCTGCTGTACTAGGAATTTTTGCAGATTTACCTTCTGTACCTAATAAGAAAGTAATAACTGAACCATCAAATCCACTAAAATAAAATACATTCTTTGCCGGACCATAAGTTTCAAATTTAACTTTCTGATTACGTCCATAAAACTCATTTCTTATATCCCAAAATACGAATTTGAAATCTTCAACAAATTTAGGAGATAATCCAGCAAACAATAAACGATGTTTAAATGCTTTTATATTAGTAGTATCATACATTTTAGTACGATCAAATTCACCATCAGATATTAATATAATACCAGTAGGAAATTCAGATTCAGGAACTCCGCTTTCATAAACTTGTACAAATAAGTTAGCTACAGCTTCAAAATTTGTATTAGCAGATTCAACTCTATTTTCTGTAATCCAATGGTCATAAAAATTAACACCCTGTATTTTTCTTAAATAAGCAGTGGTACTAAAATCTATATAATGATTATGAAACCATCCCTGTATAAGATTACCAAAAAATATAGATAATGATTTAGCTATATGATATGAACTCATATTAGTTCCAATAGCTATACTATTCATACTACCTGAAGTATCTTTTACAACAATAAAATTAGCATTAACTTTACCAGCTTTTTCTAATAATTGTTTATACTGAGCATTAATAGTATCAATTTGATATTTTTTAATGTTCCCAACTATTTTACTAGCTAGTTCATATACATATCCTGTAAATTTAGCAACTGGTTTAGTACTGATCCAAGTTTCGTACTTCGCTTCAAGACCATTATTTGCTAAAAACTTAGAAGATACTAATTGACTTAAAGCTCTACCATGAATAGTATTAAAATCAATTTCTAACATACGGCCCTGACTTATTAACTGTTGCCAGGAATGAGCCGTACCAGAAACTTTTAATTTCCTATATTTAACATAGTTATAATGCTTTTCATCAGGAGTTTTACCACCAAATAATAAACTACAAATATATTTTGCAATCATATTATCAGCCTGAGACTCAACTGTTGTACATTTAGAATGTGCTTTAATTTGAGGTAAATATTTCTTTATAAGATTATTAGTATTAGGATTTTCTAATCCTACTAATATTAATCTACCAAATTTATCCCAATTTAAAACTTTACCATTCCAACCATGAAATATTAAATCATATTGTAACATTACAATTATATCTTTCCAAGAGCCTACAGATATAAATATATGTATATTTTTCCAGAAAGAATCTTCATGATTAATAGCTATCCAAAGCATACGAAGAATGCCTTCATGCTTTAAACCGGCTCCTTTTTGTACTTCTTTAGTTTTCAAATTGTCAAACAATGATACAATACGGGTAATCATTCTGATATAAATAGTAAACATAATAGTTACTAAAGGATTTAACCCCCATAGAATAGCCATATCTTTCTCAATCTCTAAGTATTTACGAGGCTCTTTATATCTACCAACCTGACCAAACTGATCTACAAATTCATTTCCTGTAGAATTAAATTTCATAGCATCATTGCCTGAACGCACTTTAGCTGATTTTCTCATACCAGCATTTAAAAATGAATTCTTATCTGATTTAACAGATGCTGTTCCTAATAAGGAAGATTTTTTACTTTCAAACATCTTTTTAGTTATTTTTTAATTAAAAAAAGTTTATTTAAATTTATACGAATACGACCAAATTTACTCCAGTCAAAATCAAATTGATTTTTTATTGGCCATTGTATAAAAAATGCTAAATATCCTACTAGATTTATAATAGGAGTAAATACAAATTTAGCTTCTAAAGATGATATTTTTTCATCTTCACATTCACCATTTTTACTATACATAAGATGAAAATAATACCAAAATATTACCATAGGTAATATATACATAGCAAATAAGAAATATATCCAAAACATAATTAACGTTTTTTATAAATAGTTTTATCCCAAAAACTTAATTCACTTATCATAATTAGAACCCAGGTTAATATTACTAAAGGAAAAAATCCTGATAATAGTATACAACCAAAAAGTGATCCTGTGGTTATTTTATTATATGTTAAATAAACACTAAATAAATTAACTATGATTCCAATAAAAAGGTATATAATCCAAAACATAATTTTAAATTTTAAAAAACCCTGTAATACCTGACTGTATATAATAGTTTGTTGAGTATAAAAAGGATAGAATTATCCTAAAGGAAGGCTAAAGTTATTAGTATTACAGGGTTTTTGATTAATTGAATTTTTTAATACAACAATTTTTAAATTTCTTATGTGAACCACATTTACAAGGCTCATTACGATTCTGAGTTTTAGTTCTTCTAATAGGCTCACGAGTTGATGTAGCGTATAGACTATCATGTAATCTATCTGCAGCTTTATGTAAAAGATTTTTCATTTTAAACTACTATTAGAGATATAATTATTATAATAAATAATATTATACAGAACACAATTGTTGAATTATGTTCTTTCATCGGATTATTACAAGTTGCCATCATGGTACATATAGTTCACATTCTGTACAAGATTTAGTCAAATACATATCTGTAGTATCTACATATCTACAGGCAACATTATCCTGATATATACAAGCCATAGGCATTGTATTTTCAGTTTTAGGCACATCTTTATCTAAGCCTATCTGTATAATAGCATAGATAAATAAAATTACTCCTATTACAAACATGAATAGTAATAGAAGAAAAATAATAGCAACTATTTTCATAAGTTTAGTTAGTTAAAAAGGGTTATAATAAATTGTCAAAAAAAGAAATTCTATTAATAATAGTTTTATATTATAACCCTTTTATAAATTAGATTCAATCCATTTGTCAATACTCATAAAAGGAGTTAATTCATGTGCAATATATTTTTCTCTTTTATTAAGGATTTCAATTACCTCATTTCTTGTCCAGGAGTTTTTCAAATTCTTAATATTGATAGTATTACCTGGATTGAATTTAAGAGATAGCCTCCAATCTTCCCCACCCTGATCAAAATATCCATAGAAGTTTTTCTCATACTCAACCAGAACTTCGGTAATTATATTATCTACGTTATATTCACTGACATATTTATCAATAAATGATTGAGGAATAGAAGGAATAATAATATCTCTTTCTTTCATAATAGTTACACCATTAGTTGTGCCTTTACTATAGTCTATTACTCTATATGGTTCTTTATCAATAACAATAGATGAATCAGTTGAAGCAATGATCTTTTTCCAATCACCATAATAACTACCCTTTTCATGACATTGGGAGATATTATTAGTTATTAAATGTAAACACCAATCACCTTCTTTAATCTCATCATCAGAAAGAATATAAAGATGCTGTGGAGTAGTTAGAATAGTTGGGATATTTAAAGGTTGATTCACAATATATTCTAATACACCCTTTTTATTTAAACAAATATCACCTTTATTTAATTTATAAGGTACTTTTTCATTAGTAGGAAGCATAACTATCTTACAACGTTTATACATAGTTTTATGATTTACTTGGTTGACCAAAAAGAATTTTATTAGATATATCTTGTTTTGGTAATTTCTCATCACCAATTAAACAACAAGAAGGAATTAATCTTTTTTTATTATCTGAACAGATGCATAAAGCTATACCAGGATCATTTGTCCAAGATTTAAATTCAGCTGTATATTTTGTATATCCTTTTATAGACTGTACAAAAAATCCATTATATCTAAAATTTTCTACTCTATACATAGTTTTATTTATTAAATTTAAATAATTAAACCTCCTAAGAGATAGGCTGATACAAATAAAGACCCAACTATCACTATATAAATAAGTATAGTAAACAGATTAGCTATTCCAGTAAATATAGTTTCTATTAGATCATCTATATCTATATGATCTGAATACGGTAACCAAGTCCAATCTAATTTATAAGATAAATATCCTATTAACCAACATATAGCTAATATAATAAATATTATTAAAGATCCTATTAATAATTGTAACATAGTTATATAGTTTTAAAGTTACCAATGTTTAAGTTTACCGGGTTTGGTGTAAGCTATTGGTTTGCCAATCTTACACATATTCTCGTATTGTTTCTGAGCAATAGATAATCGTCTTATTGCTCTACGATTAGGTCTGGATACTTTTTTTGTCATGATTATATAGTTTTAAATTATTTTATATTTAATTTCAGACTTATCATTAAGTAGATAAGACCGTGAACTAATTTGTTTACAGGGGGTCCTGTAGTATTAGCTATCACATACACAATTGCTATGTATTGGCTGTTTTTGGCTGTAGCAAGATTACATTAGGCCATTATCAGACTTTGCCCATCGTCATGGGTATTATATACTCACCATATCAATAGGTGAGTCGCACAATTAGTTTTAGTACTGGATTTCGCTACCCACCAGTGCAGTAGTCTTCTCAATTGCCTGACTGCATTTAAATTGCCTTTGAAGACGATGGACGATTAAACACGTTTCCAAAACTATACGACAACATATTTCTATATTGAAGGCTAATAAAGTGTCCGTATTACTACGGCTGACTGGCCACTAGTCCATTGTCTTTTATATTAGCTGCCCTTGCACACTTGCCTCTCTCTGTTTTGATATAACAGTACTATTTAGTGTGCATGATATTATCACCTTATTAGAGGTGTGAATATTAACAGGCTTAACCTACCTGATATGAGACCTCAGCTTTCTCCGAGTGGCAAGGATTTTTTCATTCTATTGGTATTGTCATTGTAACAGTAGTTGGATATACTGTTACAGTGAAATTATCAAATTCTTCTATAAGTTCAGGAAGTAATCTTTTAAGATCATCCTGAGTCATAGTATGTATTGTACATACTTTTTTACCTATGCCTACAAAATCTCTTCTATAAGCACGAATACTATCTAAAGTAATCATTAAGTTATATATTAAGGATTATACCTATATCAATTGTACCTTCCCATTTAATAGGATCAAATCTTACTCCAAATGCTATTCTATGAAGCATAATTCCTGCTCCTATATCAAGACTAATTGGATTCATGGCTTTAGCTGGTAACAGACTATATATTTTTTGATCGTATCTATTCCAGGATATACCTATAGTACTAAATGACGGATAATTACAGTTATCTGTTATAGCTATTATACCTATTTCAGCTTTATCATGCAACATATAATTATTATCATATAATGGATATTTGCCTTTTGTAAATGATCCATATATACCATAAGTAGGTTTAATCATATGATCTAAGCGAATACCAATTCCAAGATCCTGAGGTTGTAATGATAAATAAACAATATTATTTTGAGCTAATGTAGTTACATTAAATACTATAAATAATGTAACAAAACATAGTAGATTTTTCATAGTTTAAAGTTTAGGTAAATGGTTGGGTTGGAGTGCATTAAAGTCTTTTCAGATAAGTAAAGACTCCAACCTATTTCAACCAAGCAAAAAAGCGTTTAATATTCATCATTATTTATTTTTACTATATAATATGCAAATAATACCATTAAATAAGTAATTACATATGCAAGAATAAATGCAAGCCTGTTTTCTTCTGTTTCAAATACACTAATAAAAGAACCAAGTACAAATGATCTTAGAAGATAAATAACTATTAAAGTTATTATACCTATTTTTATTATAGTTTTCATAGTAGTTAGTTTTAAAAAATGTGAGCCGCATGTATATATAGACATTAATTGTCGAGATTAAAAATTTCCAGGGTTACATACGACTCACATAATATATTTAATCATTATTTATACTTCCGCCAGTATTGTCTCACGATTTATTCCTTGCAAGGTATTAAACAGTGATAAAATTATCTACTATTCAATTGCTGTAGATCACAATAAATGTAAAAACAATTAAACTCAAATACGTTTCATAAATAAGCTCCTCCTCAAGCTATGGCCGGTTTAATCTAAAGGTATTATTTTATCTGTTAAGCCAAGAAATTCTTTATATTCATTAATAATTTCAATGGCTCTTTCTTTAGTAGGACCATATAAACAGCCAGCAGGCGTTTTAGTTAGTTCATACTCAGCACGAGTATAGTATATAAAGTATCCGTTACATCTTGGATAATATCTTTTTGATATAGCTTTATATACAATATCATATCTATTAGGAGCATGTATAAGACGATAATACATAAATATGATAAAAGATATGACTGCAATAAAAATAATTATAAGTAGTATCATGGTAATATTTGTTAAGGATTATTTAATAGTTAAAACCTGGATTATGTGCCATCAAGCTGAGTTACTCTGCATTCACTGCAGTTCTATCAACCATATATGCACTCATATATATTTTAAATTATATGACTTATGAGTAGTTATCTCACTGTTTCATCCAGGGTTTATAATCATCATGCTACATCTCACTTGCGTGATCTAATGCTAAGTGCAGAGACAATGTAGTCCTAGTCTTTCTGCTTTCTAATGATATAATTAAGGAGCTGAGTGTTTTAAGTTCAGCTCCTTATGTTATAATTTAATATTTCTTCCAAATAATATTCCAAGATAAAATAAATCACTATCTGATATTCTATCTTCATCAGTATCAGTAATTTGAAGACGAATTTCACGATCAAAATTACTTTTTGAGACCATAAATGCTTTTACTATTGCTGGATCAATTTTATTTAATGCATCAATAGCCGGCTGAATTTGCTGATCTAACAATATTGCAGGTACAGCATAAATTATTTCTCTCATTTAGGTTATATTATTAGATTAATAAACAAATTGAATGATGATGAAAAGAGTGAAAGAGTAGGTTAGTGTGTCTACCTCTTCATACTCAACCACTTACAGCATTGTAAGACCCTCTATTCTAAAGGTGAATGACCTATGAAAGTAGCTATTAGTAGCTATTAGTAGCTAAAGTAAGACTAGTTAACCAAGAAACAAAGGTAATGACAATGAGAGTGGTGACTGTGATGATGATGTCACAGAAACCATAGCTCTCATTGTAATAAAGGAAGGATTACTTCCTTCCAAGTCCTTTCCTGTCGAAGGGCTTCCTGACCGAGATAAACTCACCGCTTGCGGAGAGTCTGCTATTGCCTGTAAGGCAATTCTCGTCATCGAGCTCAAGCTCGTCTGCACAATTGAAAATCTGTGCAGTACCAGTGTTGGTGACTTCACCATCACGGTCGATTTCTTCATAATCGATCAATCCAGTCTGCTCGTCAGTACTGGTAGGAGTCCAACTGGTAAGGCGGACTTTCTTTGAGCCGAATGCGGCTCTTAATCCTTTTTGCATAGCATAAAAGTTAAATTTGACATAGAAAAATTTAGACAGTGGGGATACTACCCACTCACGAATGTGGGCGGGGTGTTGGTTGGAAGAGACCTACACTCTCTCTATACCTACCAATAATATTATTATACACGCTCTCTCTACTGTAATAAATACTCTATAAACTACACACTCTCTATATCTCCCATTAGACCTAGGGGGATATCACCAATTTCATAAAAAGTACCCCCGGCTTAAAAATAAGTACTTAAAAATTTGGTAGTCTCAATAATAGTACTTAACTTTGCAGAATTAATTTATATATATAATATATGGGAATACTTGGAACAATTGACAGATGCTTACATGGTATACAATATGACTTGATTAAGGATATGATTGTATATGTAGAATTAGATAGGGATAATTATAAGGTATTATTAGAAGAAGTAGAAAGGCAGGTACAAAATTTAACTTCAGTTAGTAATAGTAGCCAATTATCTGTAGAGCTTAATCAGAAAGTTAAGGATTTTGGAAAATGCACTATTCTTAATTATATGGGGTATAAGATAATTATATCAGAGAATGATAAGAAGATTAAGGATGAATGTTTTTACCTTGCATTTAAAACTAAAATAATATGATGATATTAATTGTAGCTTTTATAGTGGTGGTAGGATTATTAATTTATGCAACTAAAATAGATGATTGAATTAGTTATTAATCCTGTGGCTAAACCAAGGATGACACGTAGCGACATTTGGAAACATAGACCTATAGTAGATAGGTATTTTGCATTCAAAGATCATCTGAATGCTTTATGTAGATTGAATAAATTTGAATTACCTGATAAGTATAGGGTGGAGTTTTTAATGCCAATGCCAGAATCTTGGAGTAATAGTAAGAGGAAGGGATTGTTAGGGAAGCCTCATCAACAAAAACCTGACTTGGATAATTTATTAAAGGCTTTAAATGATTGTTTAAAGATTGAGGATTCAGGAATTTGGAAGATTGAGGCATCAAAGATCTGGTGGGAAGAAGGAAAAATTATTATATATGAGATATAAATGTATGATTTGTGGTAGAATTTATGTGGGTAATAAGGATCTACCTATTATCCAGGATGCTGAAGGTCTTGTAGGAGACGGATGTTGTAAAGTAGGGTCTTTAATAGAGATTGAAGATCGTATAGGTAGTTCAGATAAATATTTAATTAAGGATGAAAATACAGATAGATACAAACAATAAAACTATTCAGATCTTAGAAAATATTAAGATTGGGGTGCTTTTAGAGACATTATTTAATATGTTGGGAGAGGATTATAAGGAGTATACTTTAAATTTAGAGCAAACTACTTATACTTATTATCCCTGGGTCTATCCAATTACTGTACCCTACCAGGAGCCAAGTTGGCCCACAATTACATGTGGTACTGGTACTTATAATATAGATGTTAGTTTTTAATAGGTAACCTATTAAAAGTTAGTAGATTTTTTTTACCTAATTATTTTGATATTTAAAATAAAGGTTTTATATTTGCAAAGTAAATCCAGTCCAACTCTGAGTACCTACAGGGGAAAAGACGGGTGGGGGGTGAATCTCCAAATAGGAAGAGAGTCCTCCATGGTAAAAATAAGTTAGTTAAGCACACGACTACAACCACCGATGGTAAGGGTAATAGTAGGCTAGGGGTAAACAAAGACCAAGTGTTGTACGATTAACCAAAAAACTAAAAGATGGGGGAACCCTATGGGGCATGTTATGAAGTATTCAGAACAACTACAAGATCCAAGATGGATTAGTAAAAGATTTAAAATCTTAAAAAGAGATCATTTTAAATGTTCTGAGTGTAACTCAACTCATAATTTAAATGTACATCATAAGTACTATGTACGAGGTAAGAAAGCCTGGGAATACCCATATAATGTTCTAATAACTCTATGTAGCAATTGTCATAGTAAATGGCATAAAGAACATGATATTGAGATTAGAGATGAAGTCTGGAAGAAGAATAGAGAGTATATAGTACCGTTAAAAAAATCTCATAAAAATAAAAAAAGAGTAGAAGATAAAAAACATATTTCTTTTAAAATTAATAAACCAAAAGGTTTAGATTATATAACAAATAAGAAAGCTGAAATTAGAGTTAGAAAGAAAAAAGAATTGATTGAGAAATATGTGGGAAAATTTAAAGTTCTTGAAATGTATAATAAATTAAAATCTATGACGTTAGAAGAACTTGAGACATATTTAAAAAATCATGGTAAAGTTAAGTAATATTATAGTAAGTTATGAAAGATTTTGTAAAATCAGAATGGTATCCCATGTTAGCAGGATTAACCACTTTTATTGGAACTTTAGTTAGTCCTGTATTTGGAGTACTCATTCTAGTTGGATTAGTTACTCTGGCAATGCTGGCAAAGTTGAATGATTGGAATAAGTAATAATTCCTAGGCGAGATTCTCTACAATCTCAGAACCGGAGGTAGAATAAATACTCCGTGTTAATTAGCCCCTCTCCCTCAGGGGCTAATTTTTTTTGAAAATAATTGAAGAAATGTTTGGTAGATATAAATATGTGTTGTACCTTTGTATCGTTAATTAAATTTATATATTGCATGGAACAAAAAAGAACACAGATTTTATTAGACATGGATGGGGTTTTAGCAGATTTTATTTCTAGTGCTGTTGACTCTTTAAACAGAGATTATGGTAAAGAAATTACTATGAAGCAATATGCTACAGAATTTGGAGCCTGGGAAACATATGATTACTATAATATTACTGTAAAAGAGTTTTGGAGGAGTATAGAGAAGACTCCTAATTTTTGGTTAAATATAGAACCATACCCTTGGTACAAGAAATTATATGAAGAGTTGTGTCAGATAGGAGACGTAACTATTTTAACAGCCCCTTCCTTAGATCCTATTTGTGTAGTAGAAAAATTAGCCTGGTTAGAAAAATATTTAAATATTAAATCAGATGGAGTTATCTTTGGTAGTAGGAAATATCTATTAGCCGGTAATGGTATTCTTATAGATGATTATAAAAAGAATATAGATAGTTTCAGAGCAGCAGGAGGAAGTGCTATTTTAGTGCCTTCTAATTGGAATACAGCAGATCTTACTTTTGGTAAGGTTTGGAAAGTAATACAAAGTGGTTTAATTGGAACAATGTTATATGAAAGAAGAAGGCAAGAAGTTTGATACAGGTAAACTTAGATGGGATCTCCTGCCTATTGATTGTGTAGAAGATGTAGTCAAAATACTCACTTTTGGCTCCGAAAAATATGGCCCTAACAATTGGCAAGGAGTGGAAAAAGATAGATATTATGCAGCTCTTATGAGACATCTATCAGCTAGTAGACAAGGAGAATTGAATGATAGTGAGTCTGGCTTAAGCCATTTAGCTCATGCAATGTGTAATGTATTATTTTTATTGTGGTTTGAAAAACGTAAAGTAGATGGAAAGAATTAAAGACATTAGTAAGATGAAGTTGCAATTAGGATCTGTCCTAATTAAGATTAAATTAAAAGGAGGAATAATCCTGGCTCCTGAGGGTAATACCCCAAAACCTATGGTAGATTATGCAGAGGTAGTTGCTTTATCTAAAGATATTACAGATCTTAGCATAGGAGACATCGTTTTAGATTTTAGGACCGCTGAAGGATTTGACTGGAAAAACGACAAATATGCAGTAATCCCAAGGATGAATGTCAAGGTGGCAGTAGATAAGGAAGACTTTGATTTTGGTATAAAAGTTGATAAAAGAAAGTTGAATTAATTATGGGATTTTTAGAATCAACCCTAGACGAGGGACAGACTTATAGAACATTTATTTTTAAGCAAGGAGAGGAAGAAATAAGATTGCAAATTCAATTTGAAGATTTAGTTGCAATATTCTCTGGAATGAGGCCTAGAAATTTAGATGCTGAACATACAAAACGTATAAGAGAGCTTTTAGCCAAAGAGCTTAAAAGGTATAGAAGGGGTACTCTTATACATACTTCCAAAGTAAGAAATGATGTTTGGAATGAATATAAAAAAGAACTTGGTATAAATAAAAAACAGAAGGGGCATACTTATGTCAAAGATACAGAATAGTATAGCATACGTGACTACAGGTAAAGGATTTGATGATTATAGAAATAAGCTAATAGAGATTTTTGATGGTAGTTCTGCTGTACATAAAAAGAAAATGACTCAAGGTTTATTCTGGACTAGTGTTGATAAAGACCTTGCAAACCAAATGGTTAGAGAGGAGCGTTGGTTTCTTGGTGTAAAATATAAAGATGAGATAAGAGTTATAGATCACGGAACAAGTGATGATTCAATAAGCAATAAAGGTGTAGGATTTAAAAAGTAGTATTATGAATTTTTTAGATTTATTTAATTCAACATTTGTCAATTATTATGACAATAAAGTTCCAATGTGGTCAAATTGGAACTATGATAAGTTCGGAATGCAGATTAAAATTGCAGTTCCTGGGTATGAAAAAGAGGCCTTTGATCTGTCTGTAAATGATGATGAGCTTCAACTGAAGATAGAAGATGGTAAGCGATTACGAACCTATTCTATAATTACAAGACAATGGGATACAGCCTATGACTTAGAAAAAGCTAAGGCTACTTATAAAAATGGTATGCTGATTATAGACATCCCTAAAGAAGATCAAAAAAAGGCTTTACCAAGTAAAAAAATAGAAATCTCCTACTAAAGGAGATTTTTTTATTAAAAAATTTGGAAATGTCAATTATAGTATATATCTTTGTAAAAATTATGTAAAATGAAGTATTACAGAAAGAACAGTGATCCACTTGTCCCAATGACGGAAGAAAAAATTAAGGCTGGAGAGATTGTTTATAATGAGCTAGGAAAATGTGTTAAAAAAATATATGTTGATGATAATATATATTTTGTAGAAGTTGTAGAATCTGTTTTAAATGAAGGAGAGACCTTATCAAGTTTAACTCCATTACAGTTGGAATTATTTTGGAAACTTAGCAATAATAAATTTAAAAAACATGAAGATAAGAATAAAGACCCAAGAAGATACTTATTTTCTTAAGCTTTTGTTTATCCTTAATAATATCCCACCATTTAATAAACTTAGACCTAAAGAGTTAGAATTATATGCTAATTTATTAAGTATCAACTATAAATATAGGAATGTTCCTTTTAAAGAAAGGAATACATTAATATTTAGTTATAACTCTAAACTTGAACTTGCGGCAAAAATGAGTATAAAATTGTCAGGAATATACAATCTTTTAAGTACATTAAGAACATTAAAACTAATTGAGTCAGATAGTTTAATACCTAAATATATACTACCTAAGACTCAAGAATTAACTATTATATTTGAAGACGAGGACGAAAATTAAAAACTATGAGTATAGAAGAAATTGTTGAAAAATTCCATGAAAAATCCTATATGTCAAATATGGGAAGCGGTAAACTGGCCTCCTGGCTAAGAGTATCTCCTGAGATTATAAAAGAAGCAAAAAAATTATATCATAAGGAAAAAATAAGTACAGCAGTTCCAAAACATAAATTAGAGCCCCATACTACTCCAAGGATTCTTCTTTTGGATATTGAAACAGCGCCTATACGAGCCTTTGTCTGGCGACTCTGGAAACAGAATATTTATATAGATCAGATTATATCTGAATGGTTTATGTTAACCTGGGCAGCTAAATGGCTATTGGAACCAGGAGTTGTATCTCAAAAATTAACTAGCGAAGAGGCTAGAACAGAGGATGATAGTAGGATAGTTCAAACACTTTGGTATTTATTGAATGAGGCTGATATAGTAATAGCGCATAATGGCAATCAATTTGATATACCTAAAATTAAATCAAGGTTTTTAGTACATGGGTTACCTCCTACTACTTATTATCAACAAGTAGATACAAAACAAGTAGCAGCCAAAGAATTTGGATTTTCTTCTAATAAATTAGATGCTCTAGCTAAAATTTTTGGAATTGATCAGAAAATTGAAACTAATTTTAAATTATGGTCAAGATGCTTAGACGGTGAAGAAAAAGCTCTATCGGAGATGGAATTCTATAATAAGCATGACGTTGAGATCTTAGAAGAAGTATATTTACATTTAAGGCCCTATATTAAATCGCATCCTAATTATAATTTATTTATTGATTCCAATGAGCCAGTCTGTCCTCATTGTGGAGGTAAACATCTGGAATTTGTTGGATATTATTATTTTACACAAACAGGTAAATATAAAAATTATAGGTGCACGGATTGTGGTGCTCTTGCAAGGGAACGTAAAACAGTGTTTAAAAATAGTAAATCTATTCTGATTAGTAATGGCAAGTAAATGTGTTAGATGCGAATTGTTAGAAAGGAAACAGCAGAGTAAGCAGATACTTTATTCTGGTCCAGACGGTTCAATACCAATTTGTTCCGTCTGTATGCAGGAAATAGCTGAAATGGATATGCTTTTTAAAAATATAGAAGTAGAGGAAGATGAGCCCGGAAGTGAAGATTTTGTTGAATAGAGTTGCTAGAGAGTTAGATATTTCTATAACAGATGCAGAAAGGATGTATGAAGCTCCTTTTGAACTACAGTCTATTATTATGAAGTATCGTTGTGATAGGCATAAACAAATTTTCCCAAGTTTAAGAATTCCTTATTTTTTAATATTTTATTGTCCTGAGTGGCATAAAGAGAGATTAAAGAAACGAACAGAAAAAAAAGATAAAGAAAATGAGAATATTCGATCTGATTAATAATCAAGTAGTTATTTCTGAAGAGGCATATTTATTAGTTCCTTTTAAGAAAATCTGGGATAGAGATAAAACAAAAACTAAAGAAAAAGCCTTAGCAGAATTAGCTTACATTTATTTTGTAGAAGATTTTAAATCAGATTTTTCAGATATTGTAGATGACTCTACAAGAGAGTCTGAGGTTATAAGTTCCATTGGATTGCCTAAACCCTGGAAAGAAGATGTCCTTGTCACAGAAGCCAGAGAGTTCTACCGTAAAAGAAGCGAGGAAATTACGCCACTATTAATGTTAAAAGATGCAAAAATAGTGATAGACAGAATGCGAGATTTCTATAGAAATGTAGACTTTCTGGCTCTTGATAAGAATGGAAAAGCTAAATATGATATAGATAAGGTAGCAAGGGTTATTGAAAGAAGCGCTGGAATTTTGGAAGGCCTTGTGAAGCTGGAACATATGGTAAAAAAAGAAGTACAATCTAAGAAAGATAAAGTAGGTAATAAGACCAAGGCAACATTTGAAGATGGAGTATAATAAATATCAATCTATTTTAGAAGAAGCTAAATTAGAAAAAGAAGTATTAGGAGAAATAACTGAGTTTATAAACTCTGTTCAGTTTATACAAAACTTAATTAGACCTAATAGAAAATATGCCAAAGACTGTGAAAAAGATGAGTTTGGGAAGATTATAGTTAATCTTTCTGATCCTCATATATTAGAGGATGTTAATTATTTTAGGCAGCCTGCTATTCATTATGAACAGTTTAAAAAGTATACAAATTTATACCCTAATTCATCTCCAAATTCAGAATATAGTAAGTTTTGGAAAGAAGAAGCCAGACGCTGTAGAGATGGGTATATAAGAGAATATGATGGAGAATGGATACCTGGACCATTCTACTTTTATTTAAATTATTCTCCAATACTTAGAAATAAGATAGTTCCAGGTACGAAAAGATCAGAAAGAGGTAGAGGGTTTCCAGATTTTTATGATGGGTCCTATTTATACTATCATTATGTCCAGCAAGCTAAAGACTTTGGAAAACATGCTGGCTTATTAAAAAGAAGAGGAGTGGGCTTCTCATATACCGCCGGTTCTGATTTAACTAGACTACTCATTCTAGGAAGTAGTTCCTTAAACAAAGAAGATGTTCAAGCATTTGCAATTGCAAGTGAAAAAGAATATTTAATAAAAGATGGAATTTTAAATAAATTTGATTATAATGTCAATTGGTGTGCAAGTACGACTCCCTGGCCCAGGTTAAAAAGCAAAGATTCGTTGAATAATATGATTTGGGAAGTAGGATACACTGATCAAGACGGTATTACACGAGGAACACATAATTCAGTAATCGGAGTAACAACATCTGGAAATCCAGAACATGCTCGTGGTAAAAGAGGTACTATCTATTATGATGAGTGGGGAATCTTCCCAAACTTATTAAAAACCTGGAACGTAGCTCGTGAATCAGTAGAAGAGGGAGATTTTGCCCACTCTACTATGATTGGAGGAGGTACTGGAGGTACAGAGGGGGCAAACTTTGCAGGAGCAGAGGAAATGTTTTATAATGCAGATGGTTATAATATATTAGCTCTTCCTAATGTATATGATAAAAATACTAATGGAAAAGTTAATTGTGCCTTCTTTTTCCCGGCATATCTTAATAGATTAGGTAAGTATGATAAGAATGGTAACTCAGATGTAATTGGAGCTCTTATAGAGATTATACAAAGAAGATTTAAAATAAAGTATAACTCTACAGATACTAATACTTTAGTGCAGCATAAGGCTGAGATGTGTATTACTCCACAAGAAGCTATCATGCGTAGAGAAGGTAGTATTTTTCCTATATCATCTCTTAAAGATTATCTCGCCGATGTAATGCCTAATTACCAAGAGTTTGTACATGCTCATTATGTAGGCCATCTAAAAACTAATGTTAAAGGAGAGATTTCCTGGGATAAACAGGAACTGCATCCACCCTTAAGGAATTTCCCGTTAAAAGACGAATTAGATCGTTTTGGCTGTATTGAGATTTTTGAAATGCCTAAAAAGATGGGAGATGGTAATATACCTACCTGGAGATATATAGCTGGGATAGACCCTATTGATTCCGATGCTGGTATGTATACTAATTCTTTAGGAAGTTGTTTTGTCTTTGATAGTTGGGAAGATAGAATTGTAGCTGAATATTCTGGTAGGCCTCCATTGGCATCAGAATTTTATAATAACTGTGTTATGTTATTAAAGTTTTATAATGCTGTTGCTAACTATGAAAATAACCTAAAAGGACTATTCCAATATTTTGATACTACCAGAAACCTACACTTATTATGTGATACACCCCAGATGTTAAAAGACATGGATTTACAAAAAGGGCCTTCATTTGGTAATAGATCAAAAGGCACAACTGCAAATAAGATGATTAATGCCTGGGGAAGGAAATTACAAGCAGACTGGTTAATAGAAAAGGCTTATACGTCTCTAGATGATTCAGATATAAAATCTGAAGAAGAGAAGCCAAAATTATTAAATTTACATAAAGTACGTTCTATAGGCTACCTTAAAGAGTTAATTAGTTGGAATCCAGATGATAACTTTGACAGGATATCTGCAATGGGAATGTTAATGATTTTACGAGCTGATAGAGCTAAATATGAAATACAAAAGTATTCTGATAAAATTAAGACTATACATGATGATCCCTGGTTTATTAGATATTCAGGAGTTAGTAAAAAAGTAAAAATTATAAATCCTGCTAAATCAATTAACTCCGTTTAAAATAAATTACGCTATACCAGTAATTAAAATTTTTGTTAAATCAATATAACATCAGTACTTTTACACAAAATTAAAAAATATGGCAACAAGTATGGTTAATGTATCAAAAATGACATTTCCTTTTCAGAAAAGAAGTCGAAATCAAAAGACCAAATCTTATTATAAAGAGTGTGTAGATGCTGCAGATACTATTGTCGGCTTTGATGTTGATAATGGATTACGTGCATCCATGCAAGAAAAACTTAGTAATGTTAACCTTATTAATAATATTATAGATCCAAAAGAGATTCAAAATGTTATTAATCCTTATAAACTTGAAGCTAAGTTTGATAATACCTATAAAAATTATCCTCTTATAAATTCATATATGGCTGTGTTATTGGGTGAGGAACGTGAGATGCGTTTTAATCCTTTAATAACTATGTCTAATCCTGATCTGGTTAATTCTAAATTAGAAGAATTATCAGCATTAATGAATAAATCTATTTTAGAGAAAGTAGTTGCAAATAAGTTTTCGGAAGAAGAAGTTTCAGCAGCTATTCAATCTCAAGCTAAATGGATGAAGTTCAACTATAGAGATCGTAGAGAGCTAATGGCATCACAGATAATTCAGTATGGTTACGTTAACCAAAATATGAAAGAATTATTTAGCAAGGCTTTTGAAGATCTATTAGTGCAAGGAGAAGAGATTTCTATATCAGAAATAGTTGGTGGAGAGCCAATTAGCAGAAAAGGCAACCCTTTAAATATATTTACAGTTCGTTCTGGGAATACTTATAGAATTGAAGATTCTGATATTATCATAGAATTAAGTTTTGTGCCTGTAGGACAACTTATAGATGAGTATCATGATGATTTATCAGACGCACAGATTAAAAAATTAGAAGAAGGCTATGGTTATGCAAATGCCGCATCAGGTAAACTCTTCCAGCGTACCCTTAGAAATGTACCTATAGATTTAACTTCTTGGATAAATCAACAAGGAGGAATAGGTAGTGTCTTATCTGCATCAACTAAAGAAGCTGCCTCTTTTGGTGGATCATTTGATACTTATGGGAATGCTAGAAAGCTTAGAGTTCTCTGGAAAGGAATGCGAAAATTAGGAGTCTTAACTTTTATTGATGAAAATGGAGATATTCAAAAAACATTTGTAGATGAAGATTATCCTTTAAATAATGTTGAAGATGAGAATATTAAGTGGATTTGGGTTAGTGAATGGAATGAAGGAACTAAACTTGCAGACGATATCTATGTTAAAATGGGGCCTCGTCCTGTTCAGTTTAGATCAATGGATAATCCTAGTAAGTGTTATCCTGGCATTGTAGGAAATATATTTACTACAAATGATTCTAAATCATTATCATTTGTTAGTTTAGCTAAAGATTACCAGCTAACATATAATTTCTTCATGCATAAGCTTTGGGAAGAGCTTAAAACATATAAAGGTAAAATTGCAAAAATAAGTACCAGCATGATTCCCAGCAACTTTACTATGGATCAATTTTTATTTTATATTGACCAGATGAAGGTTATTTTTGAAGATGAATTTAATGAGGGCCAAAAAGGAGCTTCTTTAGGCAAGTTGGCTGGAAATATGAATCGTGGATCTGGCAGCGTAGAAATTGGAGATGCTAATGTAATTCAAAATCTTTTAGGCATATTAACATTCTTGGAGAATAGAATTCAGGATATTGTAGGTATTACACCTCAAAGAAAAGGCGCTGTAGATAATAGAGAAACTGTAGGAGGTGTGGAAAGATCTGTAAAACAGAGTTCACTTAATACAGCTAAATATTTCAGCATACATGATGACTTTATAAACAGATCCATAAATGCTTATATAGAAACAGCTAAAATTGCCTGGAAAGAACAGGCGTTTAAGAGACAATTTATTTTATCTGATGGTAGTCAGTCTATCTTAGACTTTGATGGTCAGATGTTTGCAGAGACAGAATATGGAATCTATTCTACTAATTCAGCTGTTGATAAGGACATGATGAGTACTATTAAATCACTCGTTCAGCCTTTTATGCAAAATGGTGGTACAATTAGTATGGTAATGGAACTTTATAGGACCCAAGATCCTGCTGCTTTACAGAGAAAATTTGAAGCTTTTGAAGAACAACTACAGCAACAACAAGCTGCTGCTCAGAAGGCTGCTGAGGAAAATAAAATGGCCATGATGCAACAGGAACAAGAACTTGAAAATCAGAGGCTTGAACTTGAGAAATATAAAGCTGATTTACAGGCTAGTACGGCTATCGAAGTAGCTTATATTAGAGCGTCTTCTACAAAAGAAGATACTGAAGAAGCTCCTGTGGTTGAGGATAATCAAGAAGATATTCAATTGAAAAAAGAACAACTTGATGAGGTTAAGAGGTCTAACCGTAAAAAAGAAGAGCAGAAAGATAGAGAGATTGAGATAAAGCGTAAGGTTGCTAATAAACCCTCTCCTAGACCTACTTCTAAAAAATAGTAAACCTATTAAAAAATAATAGGTTTACGTTATGCCAGAAACTAAAAGAAAGAAGATTATAGTTATAATTATAAATTAATAATTAAATTTGCAAAGAATATGAGTAAAGAAGTATTTGAACAGAGTTTGGATGAGATTTTAGAATTTGATGCTGGACTAGATATAAATAGTATTTTAGCCGCAGCGCCTGCTTTAGAAACTGATCCTATAATTAAAAAAGAACCAGAAAAAAAGGAAGATCCTAAAAAAGAGCTTTCTTTAGAAAATATTAATAAAGTCTTAGATACAACAAAGCTACAAGACAAAACAGAAGATATTGAGGAAAAGGTTGAAGATCCTGATGATAAGGCCCCTGTACCCCTTGTGAATAAAACCGATGATACTTCCGATGCTTCTTTTACTGTAATCTTTGCTAGAGACTTGGTGGCGCAGGGGCTATTATCATCTTTTGATGAAACTAAATTTATAGAAGATTCTAAGACTCTTGGCGAAGCTGAGGCTCTTAGAACTCTTATTAAAACTGAGATAGATGCAAATCTAACTGCTGCTCAATCTGATTTAGATGAAGGTTACCAGGAGTATTTAAAACTTATTGGTAAAGGAGTGGCACAGGAAACTGCAGGCAGTTTAGTAGAATTAAAGACTAGATTTGAAGGTATTACAGTAGATGAGTTGAGTAAAGAAGAGAATTCTGCTCTAAGAAAACAAGTGATGGTAGACTACTTTAAACTCACTACTTCAATGCCGGATTCTAAGATTGATAAATTAGTTCAAAGTAGTATTGATCTTGGAGAAGATATAGACGATGCTAAAGAATATTTAAGTGTTTTAAAGGATTCTATAAAGGAACAAATAACTCTTGAAGAACAAACAGCATCAAAACAACAGAAGCTTTTAGAAGACGAAAATAAACGTAGTATAGAGGCTTTAAAAGAAAATATAAACAGTCTTAATGAAATAGTAACAGGATTACCTATTAATGTTCAAACTAAAAAACAAATGTTTGAAGCTATTACAAAACCTGTTAAAGATGGAAAAGGTAGAACAACTAATGCTATCTGGGCTTTAAGATCTGAAGATCCTATGTTTTTTGATGAAAGATTGGCTTATTTATTTGCAACAGGATACTTTAATAAAGGCAAGACCTGGGACAAAGTAGTTAATGTAAAAGCTACTAAAACTATTACAGAACTAGAAAAAGCTATCGAAAGTAAGAGAAATACAGGAACAACTGTTGGACATACTGTATTACAGAATGCTAATATAGATCCAACATCAAAAAGCAATATAGATTCCATGCGTGGAATTTTTGGCAAATAAAACCGTTTTTTAAATTAAATAGTTAAATGAATCAAATTTCAAAACTTCAGATCGTAGATCCAAAACATTGGAGCGGTCTAACTCGTGAAAGTCATCTTGGTTGGCTTGGTATGCAGGAACCTGAAATTATAAGTAATACAATGAATCGTCTGTACGAATTAAATGTCGGTACTGACAACTTTGTTTCATTTATAAATAAGCTTCCTACTGAGTACATTAATGATGATGTTGTATACAGATGGTTTCTTCAGGGATCTGACGAAAGAAGCATTCCTCTTAAAGCAGCCTTTTCTGATCTTGCATGTACAACTGTTATTACAGATGCAGCTCAGGCAGGTTTAAATAGAGGTGTATTCTACATGTTATTTCCTGAAAGATACTTTGAAAGCACATCTCATATCGTAGGTTCAAAGCCTGAATTGTACCAACTTAGGGTTATTGAAGATCCTGTACAGTTTGGTAACTACTGGCGTTATAAGGTCCAGTTATTCTCAGGTGACGACACATTGTGGGTTCCTGCAGCTGATCTTGCTGCTAACACTATGTGGTCAGAACTTTTTGGTATGGTTGAACAAGAGCTGTCCAAGAGAGGAACAGGTGTTCATCACACTGCTCCTTATCAGATGGAGAACGTACTTTCTATGATTCGTAAGAATTATAACGTACCTGGTAATATGATATCTAAAGGTAAGAATAAGCCTCTTGCTTTTGCTTTCATAGATCAGAACGGAAAGACACAAACTCGCTGGATTGATAAACTTGGTTGGGATTTTTATGTACAGTTTGAACGTGATAAGGCTCGTCTTATTGGTTATGGTAAGTCTAATAAACTTGCTGATGGTACATTTGGACACGTAGGTGAATCAGGTAACACTATTCGTTCTGGATTTGGTTTATATGAGCAAATGGAATATGGAAATATTCTTTCATATAATACCTTCTCTTTAGATATGTTGACAGACTTTGCAATGGATATGTCATACGGTAAAATTCCTGAAGATAAACGTGAGTTTATTCTTTCAACTGGAGAATACGGAGCATATCAATTCCACAAAGACGCTGTTAGTAAGGCAAACGCTATTACATATCTTAATACTAATGTTAATATTAAGACTGATGGTGGTAAGCTTACATTAGATGAAGGACAGTTCCTGAACTATGTAGCAGTTAATGGTATTAAATTTAAACTTACTATTGATCCGATGAAAGATGGATATCCTAATACTCTTAGGCATCCTGATGGTGGATTAGCTAGTTCGTATATTTATGAGATTTTTGATGTAGGAACTACTGGAGGTGTTTCTAACATTTCAAAAGTTAGTGTTAAAGATGAGGAAGAATTTTTTGGGTATATCCCTGGATTAAGAGATCCATTCTCTCCATATAATAATAGGACAGATCCTAGAATGATGGCTACTTCGGTAGATGGTTATTCTGTATACAAAGGATTCATTGGAGGTGTGAAAATCACCAACATGAAAAAAACTGCTCGTATTATCCCATCTATTCTTCGATAATTAAATTATTAGTAGGCTGTGGGGGATTAGGGTTCTTACCCTCTTCTCCCCACCTATTAATTTGTTAAAGCAATTAATTACAGTAAAATTATATTATGGAAGCAACAAAAATTACAAAAGAAGAAGCAATTAGGAAAAGTTATTTACAGAACAAAACAGTTTATTTAAAGCCAGTGATTAGAGGAGGCAAAATGATTACCTCTCCATCACATGCTGCGTACTTTCAAATTGATGGTGCAAATAACTGGTTTCAACTACCTAAGAACATACAAACTGGTGAATTGGCAAACCCATTTACTAGTAATGAAGAGAAAGAATTTTTTGAAGGTGTATTGGATTTAGATCTTAATGTTTATAAAAAGAAAGATAATTTCTGGCATAAATTTTTTGTTAAGATCGTAAAAGATTTTAATCTTATGCATGATGGATATGTATTCAATCTTGCAGATCCATTAGATAATTTAAAATGGAGAGTTACAAAACTTCAGGCTATGGTCGCTCCCAATTGGGATGAAAGACTGGCAAGGGCTGAATATCGTTTTGCCCTGGTTGAAGAAGGCTATGAAGAAGAAAAAGAACAGACTACAACTAATAAGGTTATTGAGGCTTATACATATTTAGGAAGTGTTCAGAATTCTATTAAACAGATGAAAGACTTTTTAGGTGTGTACTATATGGAAAAGAAGGAAATGAAGTTTGTTCCTGAAGACGCAGATAAAGATTGGTTGAAGAAAGAGATAAAAAAAGTCATTGATAATGAAACAGATTTAGCTCTGTTAATTATGAATGATCCTAATGCAAAAATTAAAAACTTTATTCTTCAGTGTCTTAGATCTGGTGCAATAAATAAGTCAGCTAGAAATAAATATGATATTCTTGGTGAAGGAGTATCTTACACTTATGATGAATTAGTTACATATTTAACTAGTGCCGAAGAAATTAAAGCTGATATATATTTAAAGTTAGTTGCTCAATCTAAAATGAACAAGTAATGATTTATGCAGAATTTCGTGCTGAAACAGAATTATTGTATGAAAGTTTAAACAGTAGCGCAGCTCCTGGATTTACTGATACAGAATGGGGACAAATTCTTACTGCAGCCCAGCGAAAAGTTGTTCATAATATTTTAAATGAAGGAGTAACACGAGATTCTCTTAATATTTTAGCTATTGAAAAGCTAATACGAAGTGATAGCTATACTGCTTTTAGTACTGATAGTTATTTTAAAAATTCAGATGATACGGATGCTCAGATTATTAATATTGGAACAAAAGTATTTGAAACTAAATTTTTCTGGATTTTAGATGAATATATTGAAACTGCTTCAGCAACTAATATAAGATTAAAGAGAATTTCTTTTGATTTTTATAGGGCTAATATAGATAATCCTTTTAGAACTCCTAATGTTACAGATGGATTTTGGGTACTACAATATAATAATGTGCCTGTATTTATAACTGATGGTACTACTATTACAGGTTATTATATAATGGCTGTGCATCATCCTGATAACTATCCAATAGGAACAGGAATAACTTATGGTACAGAAGGATCTTGCTTAAATGAAGGAGTTCATTCTAAAATAGTAGAACAAGCTGTAAAATTAGCAAAAATGTCAGTAGATGATGCTCAAGGGTATCAACTTGCTTTAGCGGAATTCGCAAAATAATTTTTTAATTTAATATAAAATACTATGGCTTTAGAAAAAGTAACTAAACATAATCATATATTACATCCGCCTTTTTACCCGGCATTTGATTATTGGTATAATGTTTTAGTAGACCATCTAAATACGTATCTTGATGATACAAGTAATATAACTCCAGTAGTAAGAACAAATAATCCTATATTAGCTGCTAATACTATAAATCAAAATATAGATGTATTAGACGGAGCAATAGGGGCAGACAATACTGCAGTAGCTAGAACGAATAATCCTACAGTAGTAAATACTTCGTTAAATGCGAAAGTACAAGCATTAGATAATGCTATAGGTATAACACAGACAGTAAGTGTAAGAACAGTTGGACCTATATTGGCGACTAATGCAATTACTCCTAATATAGCGGCATTAGATACCGCAATAGGTACAGATGCACAGTTGACAGCAGTAGCAAGGACAGCAGGACCGATAGCTACTAGTCAGAGTGTTAATCAGAACATTGATGATCTTGATGCAGCTATTGGTGCTAATATTTCACCGTTAACAAGAACAACAGGTCAATTAGTTGCTGCAAATACTGTTAATGATAATATTGATCTTATTGATGATGTTATAGGGTCAGATGCACAAATGCCTACTTCTTCTTTAAATGTAACAAGATCACAAACTATTTACCAGAATTTACGAGCATTAGACACATATAAAACAGTAAGGACAGTAAAGTATAGGGTAGGTAATGTGGGGGTAGCTTCATGTGATTTTAATTTCTCTTCTGCAGCTAATGCTAATGAACAGAGTATTGATCTTGGTGCAATATTACCTGCTAAATGCAGACTGCTGGATGTGATGGTTTATACAGATGCAGCATTTACTAACCTTGGTGCATTAACTACTGATGTTGGCCTTACAACTGGAACCGATGGGCTTATAGTAGCAGCAGACAATACAGCTATTGATGCTATAATGGCGACATCAGATGCTGGAGCTTTTGTTGCAACTCCAAACAAAGCAGCTCAAAATATATGGTTAAATGTTAAACCTACTAATAATTGGGATTCAGCTAATCCGGTAGGAAGAATGTCAGTATATGTTACTTTTATTGATGTAACAAATGTATAATGGGAATACAGAGATCATATCCAGCACATGATGATATGCAGGGTATAATGACTACTGTAGCTGGGGGCAGTGCATTAGGCACTCTTGCGATACGTGATACTGGTTGTACAATGTTGTCTTTTCAAAATGCTAATGATGATGTAGCAGTACAAGTGTATCAGTTTTCACATAGAAAAAAACTAGATACTAATTGCGATAGTCTCCATTTGCATTACTACTTACCCTCGGCTCCTAATGCTAATGATACTGTTATTTTTAAGTGGTGGTATACTTGGTATAATAATGGAGATGTAATACCTGCAATAGCTAACTGGACAACAGGAGCAGATAAAGTATTAACATTTGCAGGGACAGAGGCCCAATATAGTACTGGACTAGTATCAATAATAACAAATCTTGTTCATCCAAATAACGAAGGATACTCATCCATATTAAGAGTAAAAGTATTAAGAGATTCTACAGGTGTAGGATCTGATACATATGCTGATGATTTAGGTATTGATTATTTTGATGTGCACTATATAGTAGATAGAAACGGCAGTTTAAATGAAGCAAGCGATTCTTAAAGATTTTTTAATTTAATAATATTTAATATGATTTTAGAGTATTTAACAAAAGAAAACTTTGTACCAACAGGGCCTAAATTTAAGGTATATGACTATTGGTATAATATTTTGGTTGATAAGATTAATAGCATTTTTAGTGCTGGCGTTACAAATAGTAATTTTGATGATGCTCCACTATTAGCTCCTCCTCCGTCAACTACAGTTTTTATGGAAGACTTTGTAGATACATACGGATGCATTGATTTGGCTTTAGCTAATGAATCAGATCCTGCTGCTACTTTTTCTGAAGTAGCTGATAGAGGAAAATGGTTAGCTACTATTGTTGATGGTGGTACTGGTAATACCGAGACAGTTCTTGGAAGACCTGTTGATGGTTCAACAAATGCTGGTGCTCAAGGTGGTTGGGGGGAATTTCGTACATGTAATGCCGATAATGATGCAGTAACCTGTCAATTAAATGGTGAGTCTTTTAAACTTGCTACAGGTAAAAAACTTTGGTTTGAGACACAATTTATTATAGAAGATGTTAGCGAAAGTGAAGTTTTTATTGGACTTGCTGATACTGGTACAGATCTTTATGGTGCTGCCGGAGTAGGAGTAAATAACCATGTAGGATTTATTCTTGATGGTGACGGTAACTTAGATTTTTCAGTAGATGAAGCCGCAACACAGAGTAAAACTGATACTGCAATAGATTTTGTAGATGGTACTATGGCTACTTTAGCTACCGCTAACGTAAAACATAAATGTGCTTTTTATTGGGATGGTGCTGGTACAATAAAAGTATACGTAGACGGTACTCTTTGTTTAACTAAAGTAGATAATGGTACTACAGTACTGATCCCAGATGGAACTTGTTTATCACCAGGATTTACAATTCTTACACAAGGAACTACTGATGAGGCATTGTTTATTGATTACATATATGTCGCACAGGAAAGATAATTATAAAAATTTTATTGTTTAATTTAATACGTAAATACAATGTTTGAAGATTCAAGAACACAACTATTTGTATGTAATGTAACTAATGCCAATGCTGCTAGCTATGCAGTTCTTAAGGCCTTGGCTGGAAGCGCTGGTGCGTTTTATTATGAGCCACAGACTTTTACAGAAACAGCTTTAGCTACAAACGCTACATTGGTTCATAGGTTTGCATTTAGAAATACAAGAGGTCAACTTAGTACAACTCTGCCTTTTAAATCAGCTCAAGTTAAAAATGGTGGGTATTATGCTTATCTTGCAAGACAGGAACAAGTATCATATTTAGGATATAATGGAACTTCTGGTTCTATGGACGCTACTAATTCAAAATATTATGGTCTCCAAGTTATTCTAAATCATACTTTTGGTATGCTGAATAATAGTCCTATGGTTATTACTATTCCTTATAAGAGCGATAGTTCTGCTACTCAAAGTGAAGTCGCTGCGGGCTTGGCTATTGCTGGAACTGCAATTTTTAAGCGTCAGGCTTATAAACCTTTAAAAATTGAACGTGTTAACTCTGGCGCTCAGGCTGTTGCTATAAACAACCTTGCTTTGGTTAATGGGTCCAAGAATTTTACTTCAACTGATGATGATACAGCTACACTATTAGTAGGAACAATTCTTAGAATTGAAGAGCCTGAAAATAACGGTTCTGCAGTTACAGACCCCTGCTATATTATAGCTAGTCATGATTCTGGAGCTGGCGCAGCTCGTATCTATACTCTTGATCAAGAATTTCAGGGAGTAACTAATGCAGATCACGATCATTGTGAGACTGTTACTGAAGGTAATTGGGGGCTTAAATTCACTGGTATTAGTGTAACTGATGCTAACTTTAATCCGGTAACTGACGAACCATTTGTTGTATCATTTGAATTTGGTACTCGTGATTTTGATACCGCTACTGCTACTTATACTACTGAAGCTCGTCTTGGCTCTGGTACATACCAGTTAGTAGCTGCCCAAGAGGCAAGAAGTCAGTTCGAGAATAAGACTCGTGAAATAAGTGCATATCCTCCGACAGTAAGAAACTTAGATGCTGTTGCAGGTACTACTTATAATATCTTCGCATTTGAAGTTTGGAATGATGACTTCGCAGATCCCACAACTGGTGTTCGTCCGATATCTAAAGTAAGATATGAACTTGCAGTTGAGGCAGCTCTTACTGAAGCCTTCCATACAGTACTTGGATTTGGTGCATAATAAATAAATTTCTCCCCTTTGTCCCTGACAGATTTGGGGTAACTTATAATGGGGAAGTCCAAAAGCTTCCCCATTTTTTATTCTTTTAACAATGATGACAGTAATTTTACATTGTTCTGATAGTTCATTTGGTAATGCAATTGAGATTAACAAATGGCACTTACAGAGAGGGTTCTCCTCAATAGGTTATCATTTTGTTATATTAAATGGTAAACTTACTCCTACAAAATATAATAAATTTTTTGATGGGATTATAGAGACAGGAAGGCCTATAGACGATGATTCTACTCTTGAAACAGATGAAGTGGGAGCTCATGCTTTAGGATGGAATGGTAAGAGTATAGGAGTATGTCTTATAGGACTTAGTGATACTTTTACAATCAAACAATATAAAGCAGTAAGGGAACTATTATTAAATCTAAAATCTATTTTTGGATCTTTAGATGTTAAACAACATTCTGATGTTGAACCAAAAAAACCATATTGTGCTGGATTTTCTAAAGCTCAAATGGATATATTTAAAAATCTTTAATTATGGCTGACACACTTAAAATATATATTCTTGAGGCAGATGATGCCGAATCTTTTAAATTATATGATCAATCAGATTGGGCTGCATTTTCAGATGTAAATGTAACAGCCGCTTCTCTTACTGTTGAATATAATGGAACAACCTATACCTATACTACTGGAACTGGTCTATTAGCTGACTTAGCTATGGACGGAACTTATATAAATCTTTGTGGTACATCTGCTAACTCATACTTTGAAGTTACACCAGATTTGTTACTATCTGGAACTACAGAATTAAATTCTACTTATTTCCCAGATGGATATTATGAGATTACTTTAGATATAACATATTCTGCAGTAGATAAATCAGACACATCAACTCAGGGATTTTTATCAGAAACATATTTAATGGCTGCTCAGCTACCATTACAAATAGATATGAATAATTTTAATTATGAAGAAAATAGATTACAATTTCTTTGTATAGCATTACTTCAATCTTGTAAATGGGCTGGAGAATTAGGCAGAGAAACTGAATTTACAACTTTTACAGATAAGGTAAATTCATTTTTAGATGCTAGAAGTATTAGTTCTATTTGGTCTACTTAAATAAAGCTATATGTCTGAAAGAAGCAGAAGGCCATCTAGTAATTATAGTTTAAAGGCTCCATTTATTAAAGGAACTAAGGGTGAAAAAGGGGATAAAGGAGACTCTGGATCTCCCGGATATACTCCTATTAAAGGAGTTGATTATTTTGATGGATTGCCTGGTATAAATGGATTAGATGGATTAGATGGTGAGTCCGGCTATACTCCTATTAAAGGAATAGATTATTTCGATGGAGAACGAGGTGAACAGGGTGAAAAAGGAGATCCTTTTATTTATTCAGATTTTACATCTGAACAACTAGCCTCTTTAAAAGGTGAGCCAGGTGTGCAAGGCATTCAAGGCCTAGATGGTTCTGACGCCACAGTAACCAAAGAGGTGGTAGAAAGCGTCCTTACAGGAGAAGTAGATTCGCATTCTCACGCAGGAGGCAGTGGTTTAACACAATCACAAATATTAACACGACAACTATGATAATTTTAAGTCAGACAACCGATAATCTACAGGTAGCTTTAGCGGGGAATATTACCGCCAATCAACTACAGTGTTCTACCTTCTGGAGGGACGTAACAGAGACAACCTATGTACCGGGTCGCACGGTTGCGGCAACAAACAACACAACAGATGTTAATATTGCTGCTGCTCCTGCTGAATCAACTCAGAGAATAATTGATCATATCTCTATCTACAATGCCGATACAGTAAACGCTACGGTAACAGTCAAATTGGATGCAAACGGTACCGAATACATTCTTTTCAAAGGGGTGATCGCAACGGGAGAGATGCTTCAGTATAATGATAAGAATGGTTTTACCGTTATGACTATTGCCGGGGCTATCAAACAGGCTCAGATGATAGGGTCAAATAATGTGGCTATAAACGTGCTTAATACTGTTGTCTTATCTGAGAACGTGGTTAATAATAACGTAGCTGCAAATACGATGCAGGATGTTACCGGGCTTTCTTTTCCTGTTACTGCGGGAGAGGTTTACTGGTTTGAGTTCACTATTCCTTATTCATCAGCAGCAACAGGCACGGGGTCGAGGTGGTCAATCAACGGCCCTTCAATATCAAGGCTTAACTACCGGAGTGAATACACACTAACAGCAACAACCACTACGGTCAACTCTGCTACGGCCTATGATATCCCGGCAGCGAATAACGCATCTTCACTCACAACAGGGAACGTAGCAACTATTTGGGGTGTGGTTGTCCCTGCCGCTAATGGAACTGTGATAGCCCGTTTTGCTTCAGAGACATCAAATACCGCCATTACCGCTTTGGCGGGTGCAGTTTTAAGATGGATAAGAGTAATTTAAAATTATAAAACATGATTTGGACTAGTACAGATATAACTAATTTAATATTAGTAGCAAAAGATGCAGGAATTAATTTAACTACTTCTATTTGTAGAAAATTAGATTTAGGTAAATCTATAGATCAAGATATAGAATATTTATATTTTATATCTAATATCGTTTTTGGATTAGAAAATGATGGCACAGATGTATTCACTGATGAGGATTATAGTCTTATGAGTGAATATATTAACAGAATTGCAAATCAAAGAAATAGATTTAGAGGACTTTAATATGTGTTTTAAGCATGGAAGATTAAGAGGAATAAAAAAAGTTCCTAGATTTAAAAGGCCTCCTAAATATGAAGAAGGAGATTTATATGACTATGATGGTAATTTATACCATTATATTACTATTGGTAATCAGCAATGGATTGTAGAGAACTTTAAATGTGAGCATTATGCTGATGGAACTGCGATACCAATAATAACAGATAGTGGATTATGGGTGGCAGATGTTACGGGCGGAATGTGCTACTACAACAATGATTCAGCAACATATAAAAATATTTATGGTGCTTTATATAATCATTATGCAGTAACAAATACTAATGGTCTAGCTTATCTTGAACAAGACGGAGTACAATCTTTAGGTTGGAAAGTCCCTACTTATGCAGATTGGTTGAGACTACAAGCAGAGGTTACTGAGAATCCCGGCGGAGGGAAACTTAAAGAAATAGGCACAAACCATTGGAGTGCGCCTAATATAGGTGCTACAGATGAATATGGATTTACAGCAGTAGGCGCTGGTTTTAGACAAGAAGAGGGGATATTTCGTGATTTGAAATCGCAGAATTATTTATGGTCCTCAACAGAATATGAATATGCTGAAGATTTTGCATATCATGCAATATTAGAAAAAGGCAATGCACAATTGGCTGTAACTCCTGTTGCTCTTCAAAAAAACCTTGGAATGTCAATACGTTTAATGAGAGATATAGAAGACTTTGTTTATGATTATGATGGTAATGTCTATACTTATGTTACTATCGGCACACAGCAATGGATGGTAGAAAATTGGAGATGTGAACATTATGCGGACGGGACACCGATACCTAATTTAACAGAGTCATCGTACACTCAGTTCTTGCCATCATTGTTACTTTTACAGGAGGCATATAATAACTTAAAATTATTTGGAGTAGGGGGATTCTCTAATGCTATATATAGTAGTTCTTCTTCGTTTTATGAAGATTCCAACGATTCTATAAAGGCCATTGATTTTACAGACGGTAGTTTAGTCTATTCAAATAAAGCAGATGTTTTAAAAGTTCGTCCGTTTATGTCATTTACAGACTCTATTGGGGCTTATTCACTTAGAGATAATGGCCCTAATGGGGGGCTTATTTGTTACATTAATGGTACAACATATTACGAAGCAGCCGCAGCAGACATTGCCGACTCTGCATGGAGTAACTTAACAACAGATTATTTGGTTACAGAAGAGGCAATCTCTGATAGTCAAACCAATACACTTGCAATAATTAACCAAGTAGGACATACCAATAGTGCCGCATCTCTCTGTAATGCAATATTATATGGAGGTTGGATTAACGACACCACAGGCGCAATGTGCTACTACGACAATGATGAAGCAACATATAAGAGTGATTACGGAGCATTATATAATTGGTATGCAGTAGATAACGCACATGGACTTGCACCTGCGGGGTGGAGAGTGCCGAGTGCGGCTGATTTTGTCGTTTTAAGAACAGCGTTAGGTGGGGCTGCCGTGGCCGGAGGAAGTATGAAGGAGATGGGATTATCTCGTTGGAACGCACCTAATGATGGTGCTACCAATATAAGTGGACTTACTATCGTTGGTTCCGCTGCAAGAGATCATAATATAGGGAGCTTTGGTTTATTAAAACAGTTTGCGTTTTTATGGACAAGCACAGCATCGTCGACGTCTCATGCAACCAATTATTACACAAGTTCCGTATCAGCTTCGTTATTTAACAATAATGATTATAAAAATTACGGCTTTTCCGTCCGCATGATGAGAGACGTTGTTTAAAAGATAGACTATGGCACGAGAGATATTTAATTTTAATTTATTTTATATTATATAATATGAATCTTGACTTTGAAACAGCAATGTCAGCTGCGGCTGAAGACCCGTCTGATTTTGTTACATGGAGTGTTATAATAGAAGCTTTTGAAAATAAAGTATCTACCTCAAGAACAGTTAATGGTAATCTATTATCTTCGGATATTATATTATTATTAGCATCAGATGATTTTGAAAATCAGGGAACTACTACTACATTATTACATGGTAATGCAACTGGTAATCCCTCTTGGGGTGCTGTAGTAACAAATGATATAACTAACTCAGCAGTAACATATGCTAAAATGCAATCTGTATCTACAACTAGTAGATTTTTAGGTAGAATAACTGCGGGTTCTGGAACAATAGAAGAATTAACTGGAACACAAGCTACTTCATTATTAGATGTTTTTGCTACTACTTCTACAACAAAAGGGCTGGTTCCAGGATCTAATTCTGCAGGTACAAGTTACTTTTTAAGAGCGGA
>Ga0105103_10000002_pt1 | contig 95654 bp, 106 predicted proteins | sample PPLLaktember2015_2_FD_79107 | JGI IMG/M metagenome (GOLD analysis project Ga0105103, IMG submission 79107) | Freshwater sediment microbial communities from Prairie Pothole Lake near Jamestown, North Dakota, USA - PPLs Lake P7 Core (6) Depth... | ecosystem: Environmental > Aquatic > Freshwater...
AACGTCCTTCATTGAAGAACCTCCGACAACATGTTATAATAACCTGAGTTATTATTTTTGGGCCCAAATGGGATCGAACCATTGACCTGATGATTATGAGTCATCTGCTCTACCAACTGAGCTATAGGCCCTAAAAAGATGTCAGTATTCATTAGTTCGCTAAACCAATGTCAAGGCTTTTATCTTGGCAGGTCTTTATGTCTACTAATACCAAAAAAAGAGTCGCCTCAATCTTTCTATTATTTTTAAGTTACACTATTAAAACTAAATACCCGTCTGAGTAAATCAATACAACAACTATTGAAATTTATTGTTTGGCATTTAATTTTTCAGCAACCGAGACTTTAGCATGAAAGTCCCATAATACTGACGGTGAAAGCGAACTTAACAGAGTATACTAAAATTACTTTTGTATAAACCATATCAGCCGACATTCCACATAATTAGCCCGAGCCGGACTTGAACCGGCACAGCCTTGGAGCCGAGGGATTTTAAGTCCCTTGTGTCTACCAAATTCCACCATCGGGCCAGATTTGAAAGAACATTTACGACATATGCATTCAGTTGGATTTGAACCAACTACCACAACGTTATCAGCGTTGTGCTCTACCAACTGAGCTATGAATGCTTTAAGAATTTAATAAATTATAAAAATCTTTTTTAGATATATATTTCCAACTAACTTTTTTATCTTTATATTCCACTATAGAATAAGGTTCTTTATTTTTAGAATAGCATTCAATAAATATTGAATTATCTAATGTAATTTCTTTATATTTTTTTAATATGTCTTCAACAATAGATTCCATTCCGTTAGTAATAGACATACCTTCATAACACATATAATTAATTATATCACTTAATTCAAAAATAGTAACAATATTATAACTTGGCTTATTTATTATTTCAATACCATAAGAACTATTTTGTTTATGATATGGTAATGCTTTATAATGTTCTATATCCATTTCTATTTCCTTAAAACTTAATAAGCATCAGAAGCTCGAAACTGATAATATTTTATTTTGCTATGCTGGAAGTTTATTCTCCCTCGATTGGCTTTTTAATTACTTATTAAGTTATGCTGCCCCTTCAGGACTCGAACCTGAAACCTTGTGGCTCAAAACCACCTGCACTACCAATTGTGCTAAAGGGCAATTTGGAGTTGAGGGGAGTTGAACCCCTGACCTTCTACGTGCAAGGCAGATGCTCTACCAATTGAGCTACAACCCCAAAAAAAATACTTAATCTTAAATATAGAAATCTTTCGATTTACACGGATGAACCCGATTTTAATTTAAGTCTTAAGTATAAATTAGCTGAAGGTGAGATTCGAACTCACGTGGACACAAGGTCTCCGCATTACAAGTGCGGCGCACTCAACCACTATGCGACTTCAGCAAACGATAGTTTTCGGCAAAAACTATCAAAAATCCGTACAAAATATTTTAATTAAAACGGCGGTTTATATGCCCAAAACCGCCAAAACTCCAATTATTTTTTATTTAACGTCAGAAAGAAAACACAAAACTGACTATTTGCTTGTATTGGATTTGAACCAATATCTTCGACTCCTAACGTCGACGTGCTGCCATTACACCAACAAACAACACTATTTGCTTGTATTGGACTTGAACCAATATCTTCGGGCGTCACGCCATAGATGTGCTAACCATTACACTAACAAGCAACACTAATTTAATTTAATACCAGCACTTCCCTTTATTACCCATTTTATTCATTATCGAAACCACGGCTGGTTGTGGATTATGGTGTTAGTAAGGGTTGCGGTTCAACCGCGTTCATCACGTTATAATTTTACCTTTGAGTTATATTATATTGTATTTATATACTGAATATCTATCTTTTTTATTTTTTGGTTTATATATTTATCATTATAAATATTATATTCCTTTTTAAATAATTCAGTTGCTTCTTTTATAGATGAAGCAATCATATAATCACAAACGACTGCACGTTTTGTAAAAGCTTTTATTTTGAATTTATGCATATACATTATTATAATATTTTAAGTTCTTTTTGTCAACCCTCATAAGATTATTTTAATCATATAATTATAAAAAAAGTGTAGCATTATGAACATACTACACTTTCTTTTTTTTGTATATGTTCGTTATTTAGTGTTTTTTGCCATAAAGATATAAAAATAAAGCAATGATTAAAATTATTAGCACTGCTGTATTAAATCCGGCAAAAGCTGCAACTACTGTTTTTATTATAGTAATTGTAAAATCAATTACCCCTATTTTACCAAGTAAAACCAGGTCTAAACCAAAAACAATCAATAATGCTGAAATTACAATTGTTCTAACATCTGATATTGCTTTTAACACCGCCTCTAATGCAGTATCAACAAATTTATTAAACTTTAGTACAATCATTTTAATAAACTTTAATACATCATCATAAATCTCATCTACTGTTGTTAAGAATTTTGTAACAAATTTGGGTGCTGTCATACGCTACCTCCATCAGTTTTTTTTGAACCAAAACGTCTTCGTCCTCTTCCTGGTCCAAAAGCTCCAGGCCCTCGACCAGGTCCTCTTCCTCTTCCAAGGTTTTGTTTAATTTCTGTTAGTTTTTCTTTTACTCCTTCAATAGCAGTATTACATAAACCTAACCCCCTTCCGGTTCCAGGGCCTTTACCTTCTGGACCTGTTTTATCTAAACGTGGCATAATTTATACCTCCTCTTTTGTTTGCTCTTCTTTTGCTTGTAACTCTTCAATTTTTCTTTTTGCTTTTCGGTCTAAAAATAATCTTTCTTTCATTTCCATTATTGACCTATAATTTATTTCATCTAATGTTGGTATAGACTTTATAAAACTATCATTTTCTTCTTTTGAAATTTTAGGCATTTCTTTCCATGATATTTTATTTAATTTTGTCATTCTTCTTCTTTGTTTTCGGTTAAAAAATAAATCATTATTTACTGCATTTGTTGGTTGAACTTTATTGTTTATATTCATTACCGTCAAACTCCTCCGCTATTATTGTTCCTTTTGGACTTACAATTATAATTTTACCATTTGTTCTTGCGTCATAAAAATAATAAATCTCTGTGTTCAAGACATTATTTATTTCTCCTTTTGCTTCCCATGAATTTAATATAGATCGATCTATATAATAAATAACTTTATAATATTTATCTTTAGGATTTATTCTTACACTAGTTTTTGTGTTTATACTCATAATAAAAATAATTACTATAACAATAAAAAATATAATATAATTAAAATATTTAGAATATCTTATTTTTATTAAGTTATGTTTTATATTATTTTTAATATCATTTAAGACTTCTTTAAGAAGGTTTATATCTAACATTTTTAGTTTCTCTTTTTCTTTTATAAAACCACGGGGATAAATTAGTTGCAACTTTTATTTTAAAGAATATATATTACTTTATATACCCCGTGGTTTGATTATTTTATTTAAATTTAAAATAATAATTTATATATAAAATATATATTCTCTTAAAATTATATTATCTAACCAATGCTTTTTTTAATGTTTTTTTTAGTTTTATTTTGTCATTGCTAGATACATAGTTTGTTTGTGATGGACCATTTAAAACATAAAAATCATTGTTCTTTGTTACTCTTGCAATCATACAAACATCATTTTCTATATTTCTATTTTGCCAATCAAAAACATTTATAACTTCATTGGAATTTAAATCTTGCACTCTATACATACAATAAGGTTTTCCAGTCTTAGTAACTTTATTAAATTTTTTAATAACTTTAATAGCTACTGCTTCTGAAGTATTATTTTCAATTTCAGCAACCGAAACATAAAAAGCGGCTTTCTTAAGTATTGGATCTAAATAAGTTAAATTACAACCTAATAGTTTTCCTTCAATTTTTGAAAGAGCACCAGAATCTAAATCAACAAAATTGTCATTTAATCTTCCAAGTTTTACCATAGTTTTCCAAACAGTATCTATGTTGCCAAACTCAGCAAAAGCATTAATATAAATTAATTTTTCAATAGTTCCTTTATTAATAACTCTTGGCGAAGTTCTATTTACAAAATCTTTTATATTTTCGTAATATCCACCTTTAGACCTTTCTGCTATAATTTCTTTAGCGCTTTTTCCTAAACCTAAAATAGCACCAAGACCATAATAAATAGTATTTTTAAGTTTATCCATTTTAAAATTAAATTCTGAATTATTTATATTCGGTGGCATGAATTTAATTTCAGGACTTTCAGCGGAAATCGCCGATGCAATTTCTCTTATTTTACCTAAGTTATTATATTCACAAATTAATGCTGATGTCCAAAATTCTAATGGATAATAATGTTTTAAATACATAGAATTATAAGTATTTACACTATAAGCTATGGCATGTAATTTACTAAATAAATATGCGGCAGATGAAATAATCCATTTGATTGGACCACTCTTTGGTGTAATTAAATTTCCTTCACTATTAATATAACAATTTAAAAAAGCTTTAGTTTCTTTATCTGGAGAATTTAAACCATCTTTACCTAAATATGGTAAAACATATTCAGAAATAATTTCCATAAACTGTTTATGCCATTTACGTAACATTTCAGGATTACCTTGGAAATCATCTATTTGTCCAACTTTTTTACTAAACTTCTCAAGTTTTTTTCTTAATTGATTTCCATCTGTAAAAGTTTTTTCACCATTAGAAACTTCAACAACAAAATTTGCTAACTGTTCCTGGTATATTAATACACCATAACTATCGGCAAAAACCTTTACAGCAGCTTTATAAACCTTATCTTCATAACATTCATCTTTAAGTCTTCTTTTCCAACGCTCAGTATCACCAGTCTGAATACTTTCAACATTCTCTTTATAAGATTGATAAATTTCTCTACCAGGTGCGGTACCTAAAATACGAATAATAGAAGATGCGTTAGCAATTTCATTAATAGACATCGGCATAAAATCATTAAAAGCTTTTCTTCCTAAACTGCTTTCAAATTGAAATATCATTCGATGCTTAAGATTTAAGACAACATCCTTAAACACTTCTTCTTTTTCTGGTACATCATCATAAGGATTTAGTCCAACCATTTCTTTTGTATAATGAATTAGACTTGCAGCACTTAATCCTAATATATCATATTTGATTAATCCAATTTGCGCTACTTCATCTTTTGTCCAAAGTGTTGCAACTCTTCCTTCTTCTTTTGTTCTTTGAAGTGCGCACCATCTTTTTAATGGCCAAGCTTTACCGGCAATAATAACACCACCAGCATGTACACCAAAACTTGAAATAGTTCCGACCAAACGATCTACTTTATCTATAAGTGCTGGATACTTTGTAAAATATTCTTTTACAGCTTTACTTTTTTTAATATTAGTTTCAACATCTAACTCATCATTATATTCTTTTGTACACTTAAATGATTGTGCCGCTGGAATTTTATATACCTGGCCTAAATCTCTAATAGCAGATTTAGCAGAATATTCCAATCTATTTCCAACATTAGCAACATATTCTTTACCATACTTATCAATTAAATATTCAATAACATTATCTTTACTTAAATTAGTAAGCGGATGTTGGCCCACATCTGTATCAATGTCGGGCCAAGATACTTCAGGTTTTGCAATTTGTATATTTTTAATTTTCATACCAATTCGTCTCCAACTTTCATTTCACCCGCTAATATCTTAACAACTTTATTTTTTCTTTTAACTGAAACTTCTGCAGTTTCAAAAAATTCTTTAATATTACCATCGCCATCATCGACAATAATTTTATTTACGTTTCTTTCATTAGATAAAAATCTTTCAAAAGGTAATGGTCCCCAGCGTGGGTCTAATGGGTCTACACGTGTAATTCCTAATACATAAGCTACTAAAGAGCCTGTTGAACTACCACGAGCAAATCCAAGTGGTATATTATTTTCTTTAGCATAATTAATCATATCTTGAAGTATTAAGAAATATCCTTCAAAGTTATTTTGATTAATTACATTTAGTTCAAATTTAATACGTTGAACATATTCTTTATTTATAATGTTTTTTTCTTTAAGACCCTTTTTAATTTCTGCAACAAGTTTGGCTTTTGCATTTTTAATTTCAGGTAATTTAACTTCTTTATCCAAAGTTATAACTTCAACCTTAGAATATATTTCTTTATTGTTTTTGATTAATTCATCTATATAAGGAACCAATTCTTTGTGAAATTTTTTAATTTCTTTTTCAAGTTCTTGTTGTGATTTATAATAAAGTAAATCTGTACTGAATGACCATACCCTTTCTACATCTTCTTTTTTTATTACTTTATCGCCCTTAATAACATCACCAACTTTTACATCTTTAGCTTTAATACCTTTTCTAAAATCTGTATTTGGCTCTACTTTTTTTGTTTTAGTTTCGCCTTTTTTGTTTTCATATGTAATTCTTATGTCTATTTTACCTACATCATCTTTTGTTTTTTTATCTTGAAGAAGTAATAGATCTTGATGTGTATCCATATCGTCATGAGATAAATAATGACTATCCATTCCTATACATAATTTTATTTTTAATTTCTGTGAAATGTCTATAATTTTTTTATTTATTTTCTTTTGTTCTGGAATATTATTAGATTGAACTTCCAGATAAAAATCTGGACCAAATAAATCTTTCATTGATTTTGCCCAATCAATCGCTTCATCAATTTTATCATTTAATATATATTGATTTATTGGACTACCAAGACAAGCAGATGTTGCTATTAAATCTAATCCGCGTTTGTTTTTTATTTTAATTAAATCGTCATATGTTATAATTGGTTTGTTATAAAAACCTTCTGTAAAACCAATATTATTAAGTTCAATTAAATTATAAAAACCGTTTTGATTTTTAGCTATAAGCAAGAAATGAAATAACTTTTTAATATTATCTCTTTCTAGTTGCATAGCTTTTTTATTGTCTTTATTTTTTTCTTCAAGAATAGATTGTTTTAATTCTAATACCCTATCACGGTTTTTATTGATATAAGCTTCTAATCCCAAAACTGGTTTAAGGTTATATTTTTCACATTCATTTACACATTGAATCCATCCAGAAATAGATCCATGGTCTGTTAAAGAAAAAGCTTCATTTGTATCTTGTGCTTGTTTTACTAATTCACTGATTTTAAGCATACCATCGCGCATACTATGAACAGAGTGTATGTGCAATCTAAGAAATTTTTTTTCCATTGTTTATCCTTCATAGATAAAATAATCTTCCAATTGAAGATTTTTTATATTTTGTAATGTTGTTTTATTTATATTTATTGTTTTTGATATATGTACAGATATATTAAAACCATTTATCATTTCAAATACATATACAATATCCGTTAGTATATCAAGAGAAATATCTTTGTTATTAAAATCTATAACAATTAAATTATATAATATATTATCTTCTTCATATAATCTTATTAATTCTGAAACAAAATGTTTTGTGTCGAATTTATCTTCTATTACAATTACAGGTTCTTTGTCTTTTATAAATATTTTCATGTTCCTGAACTTCCGAATCCACCTTGACCTCTTGAGGTTTTAGTGTCTACATTTCCTTTAATTAATTTAATTCTATTAAATATAATATTAAAAGTTATTTGAGCTATTTTTTCTTTTTCTTTTATAAATATTTCTTTATTTGTTCTATTATATAAAGTTATTCCAACACATCCACGATAACCTTCGTCAATTTCACCTAAACTAATTTCTAATCCATTTTTACTTCTTCCCGATTTAGGTTGCACATTAGCATGTATACCTATTCCAAAAATATTCAAGAATCTTAAATACCATGGTAATTCTAATTTAAATTTTACTAATGTATCTATTGTTATAAAACTTTTTGGTTTGATTGAATAATATGTTGGTGCAAATAAATCAAAACCACTATCGTTAAAATGTGCTTTTTGCGGAGATATTCCTATTATATTATTTTGTTCTATTGCTATTGTACTATAGACTATGCGCATATAAAAATCCTCCAATAAATATATAAATAATTATATACTATTGGAGGGCTATTTGTCTATTTTTTATGTTTACATTTTTGAAAATAAAATATATTTGTCGTTATATTTTAGTTTTATTGATTTGTTTTTTTTCTTTTCAACTTTTGTATTTGATACTGTAGTTGTGTCGTCTTTTGCTATTCCCTTGTAACTCATTTTGGCGACTTCTTTGGATTTTCTTGTAAATGGTGTTGATTTTTGTACATAGCTGTCATCTCCAGCAACCATTCCTTTTAATGAAATCTCAGGGGCAGTTTTAGCTGAACTTTGTCCAGAATAAGATGGGTCAATGTTTGTAATATTTGTACTGTCGCCCATATCATTTGCTACTAATTCTTCCGCATAAATACGTGATTTTCTATTAGCTTTAGCAAATCTGTCAATATTATCATTTAATCCTTCGATTGTTTTTTTATCAACATAATCATTAATATATTTATCTAACATAATGGAAATATCTCCTTAATATAATTTCGTTTCTTATAACTATATTAAGGAGATATAATAAAAAAATGTTAAATTTTATTTAGATATTATTTGTTGATAAGGTATTTGAATTTTCAACAACAATTGGAGTTGCAACAATTGACTCTGGAGTAACAAGATCTATTATCTGAATATGTTCGTCACCAATTTTCCAATGTTTTGATAAATAATGCGATTTATCCCAAACATCATATGATAATTCTTTCATCAATGCAGTCTCATGGGTGTCATATCTTGTCCATATTTCATAATTCAAAGCATCCTTAAGCGATTCTCCAATTGCTAAACTTTCACAAAACTGCACCATTCTACGAGTTGAAAATACTGCATTTAATATTTCACCATTCGATATTGCTTTTCTAAGTAATTCAAAATATGTATATATTTGTTTTGTTAAGACCCCATCATTAATAATATTATGAATAATATTAGGTTCCTGTTCTGTATATGACAATTCAAATACAGACCAACGGTCAAGAAACGCTAAATTAAGAAAATTAGTTCCTGTAAATGATTGTGTTTCATCACCTCTACCTTTTGTATTAGCTGTGGCAAACATTCTAAAATTAGTATGAGGTTTGATTTCTTCATTTTCATTTATGGTAACAATAAGGTTATCACCCTCTAAAACCGGCTGAAGAATTGCCAAATGTTCGGGCATAGCATAATCTATTTCATCAAAAAGAATCCACCAGCCATTTCGCATTGCCATAGGCAATACACCTTCAATAAAAATAGTTTCCTGGTTTTTTACAATAAACTTTCCAATTAGGTTTGCTTCAGTAGTACCTACCGAAAAATTTACACGTAATACCTTTTGTCCTAAGAAATCACCAAGTTTATAAATCAATTCGGTTTTTCCTGTACCAACATTACCACTTATAAAAACAGGACGACCAAGTTTTATTCTATTGATAATATTGTTTACATTCGCAGGAAAATAATAATCTTTATAATCCTTAGGAACTTTAACGTTATAATCTATTTCATTTGTTTCGGCCGAGATAAACTTTTGAGTTTTTGTCGGTTCTTTTTTTATGTTGCCATAGTTAACAGCTGTAGTAATGTTATTGTCATTACGTTTTTTAAGCATAGATGGTATAAAGTTTATTTCTTTATTATTTTTAATTTTAATCTTTTTGCTACCTCTTTTAGAAGTAGAAATCTTTATGACCATCTCTTTACTTGATATTTTTTTAACATCATTAGTATTACTTCTTGAATTGTTTTTTATATAATCTTCAAGATTATCTTTATGTGCATATAAATTGTCATACAATTCAACCATACCACCTTTCATAACAAAGTGATATAAAACCTTAGCAGGAGATACTACATCATAATGAAAATACGTATGGGACCTATTTTTAACAATAGTATATCCTCTGATATTCATCAACTTCTGAACTTCTTTAAAATTCTTTTTCATTTTTTTTCCTTTGTTTTTAAAATATTTCTCTTAATTTTGTTGCAAATGTTTTTGCAATATCTTCATTATGCTTAAACATCATAAAATTATCATGACCAATATATTTTTGTCCTATACTACTATTTATACCTATACCAAAAATATCCCATTTGTTATTTCGAGCAAAAGAAATAAATTTTCTATAAATAGTATCATATGAATTAAAATGATATGTAAAATAATTATTTATTGTTGTTGATATTCTACTACTATTTTTATTCAAATGTAAATTGGTTTTTACAACTATTTTATCATTACCGTCAACAATATCTATTCTAAAGCCATCAAATGAAATTTGATTATCTATTGCCGATAATATATAATAAATATCTGATGTAAAAACTGAGGCATTTAATTTTGAATGTATATATCTTTCATTATTAAAAATTTGATATTTATCATATTTATTAAATGCTTCTATTAATTTTTTAAGACAATCTATATACTCTGTTAACTGTTCATTAATTTGTGTTTTTTCCTTTTGTAATAAAATAGAATTTGTTTGTTTTTTTATCTCAAAATCTTTAATAACATTTCTCATAAAATTTTCATTAAACTCATCATTTTCAATTAATTCTTTTATGGTTTTAATTTTCAAATGTATTTGACCGATAATTTTATTGATATTTATTTTTGAACCCTCTTCTGTGTATTCAGTTCTTATACCAACATTGTTATCTTTAATATTGATTTTATCTAAGAAACTTTTATCATATCCCCCATCATTTATTAAGAACACAATGTTTCTTTTATTGTTATTAATGTTTTGTTTATAAATAGTAACCATACTTTGAAATTCAGGAGTAGAACCTCCAAATCTTGATCTTAAGTTTCTAGCATTATCAAATAAAATCCCAAGATTCTTTTTAAGATTAATGGTTATTTTTTCATTTTTATCTTTTAATGAATAAAGTATTGCATTATTACTAGAATTAGTAACTTTAATATATGCAACTTTACGCGTATCACTCCATTGTAATTCATAGTCTACACCACTTTGATTTAATACTCTTTTTGTATATTCTATTTGTGCATCTGGTTTTATTCTTAAAGTAGAACTAATACTTGTAAATAAATAGACATTTAACTCTATATTTAATGCATCAGAAATTTCAGTAAATATAATTGCATTAACAATAGCTCTTTTTACATCTTCAACATTCATTGATGTTGATATGTCTATTAATAAGTTAATTGTTGCTCCGGTAGTGATTTTATTAATAACTTGATAAAATGCACGTGGAACATCTTTGGTTAAAACTATTTCCTTAAGATTATTTTGATCTATTTTTCCTTCTGTTAAAAACGTTATCTTTTTATTAATTACTCTATTCTGTAATTTTAATTTCAGATATTTTACACTTTCATTAATAATTTTTTTATTAGCTTGTACAATTACTCTATATGTTTGTAGGCCATTCTTTTCTTTCCCCCTAAGAACACCACCGGCCATAACTTTAGATATTTTTTCAAGATTTAAAATAGGACTTGATGAAAAATCATTAATATTAAAATCGTAATTTAATAAACTATCAATATCTATGTTAACAAAATCTTTATCAAAATATGAAAATAAATCTTCAGTTGTTGCATTATCTTTTTTAACTTTTTCTTTTAATGAATCAAAAAAATCATCTTCTTGAGTTTTTTCATCTTCAAAATCTTCATCTTCAGAGTCATCATCTTTAGGGTCATCATTTTCATCATTATCTTTTTTAGTTTTTGATAATTCTTTTTTCTTTTCTTTATCAGTATTATCTTCTTCTTTAGATGATGGCCCTTCTTCTTTTTCTTTTGAAGTTTTCTCGGGCTTAGTATCATCATTAGATTTACCCATTTTAGTATCATTACTATTATTAGATAAATCTTCTTCTTGTTCTTGACTTTTTTGACCTACTTCTGTTGTATCATCATTATCTTGTTCCATATTATTTTCTTCATCAGATTGAGGAATATTAAGTGGAACTTCGTTAACAACATTGGTATTAGGGTCAGATAATAATTCTTCTTTTTTAGATATAATATCTTTGTATGCTTTTTCTACAGCACTTTTAAATAAATCTATATCTTCTGTCTTAAATACATTTATATTGTTATTAATTACACTATTATATAATTGAACTAATGATGTATTATTAAAACTAAACCCGCGGATTTTATAATTAAGATAACAAGAAAAATTTATTACACTAAATTCTGTTTCGATTTTTCCTTTTTGCTGTTCATAAAAAATACCCGCCAATTTCTTAAATGGAGCTTTAGCTCCATTAAATGTTTTTCCAAAAAGATACTCTATTCTTGCATCATCAATAAAATTACAAAAGATTTTAAATTCTGATGTAGCATTATTCATCCAAATTAAATCTGAAAAAATAATATGAGATAATTCATGACGAAGTAAAATTCCTCTTCCTATTATCTGACGGATTTTTTCTTTTTCATCTGTAAAAAATGTTTGAATTTTAGGTAATGAAATTTTATATACGCTTTTATCATAAGGTAATATTGAAACCCAAGCATCATAAAAATCAAAACTAATTTCTAATTTTATTGTAGACTCAGTTTTTCCAAAATAGTTTAAAATAGTATAACTATATTTTTTAATCTTTTCGGTACTTTTCCAAAAATCAACATTTAATAACTCTTGATTAAAGCTTTTCGCAACGCTAATGTTTTTTGCTAAAGACATAGTGTTTCCTTTGTAGTTTTTTTATCAATTTTTATTATACACCATTTAAGAGTTTTTGTCAACCCTTTTAAGATTTTTTTATGTATTTAGTTTATATACATTTATATTTATTTGTTCAAGTTTATCTAATGTGTCTTTTCTTATGTTTTGTATTTTTTTAACTATTTCATCTTCAAACAATTCATATGGAAATTTGTCTGTTTGTTGTTTTGTTTGTTCCCAAAAACATAAAGTATCTTCAATTATATACTTTTTTAAGAAATCCCATTCTTCATTAGTTAACTCAATAGATTTTTTATCAACTGTTATTGTTACCATATAACTCTCCTTAATGATAATGCATTTTATTATTTACCTGTATAGAATCAAAATCTTTCTTTACTTGTGATAATATATTTATAATATCTTGTATAGGAGTATCATTATTTATTTCTATAAATGCGGTTTTATATAAAGTGCGAGGTAATAATAGTTGTGTTATATTTAACAAGTAATCATTAAAATTGTTTAGATCTGGAATAATTTTATCTGTTATAGTATTATTATTGATGGGCTTTAAATATATCACCATATCATACATTGATGTTGCTGCAATATTTACAATTGTTGATTGATATAACGCTGTTTTTTTATTATCTTCATCAAAATGATTTAAATATACTCCATAAATATATGGTATAAATAATGCAGTATCTGATATTAAATAATCTATATTTTGATATAAATTATGATAATATTCTTCTGTATAATAAAGTTGATATGCTGTTAAATAATTATTTTTGATTTTTGTTAAATCTAAATTGGCTATAGATATTTTTTCTTTTATTATTGATAGATTTAATTCTATTTTTGTTTTTCGATTTAATCTTGATAATTCATATGCTAAAGCTCCGGCATATGTAGTTTTACCAGCACCAGGAACGCCTATAAATGCTATTTTTATCATTAATTATTCCTTATAATTTATTTTGAAACCTAAATAACTTTCATAAGTAAATACTCTTTTATTAGATTGCTTAATTGCTAATGGACTAAAGCGATCATAAAAATCTATAAACTTTGCTGATATTTTTGATGTAGTATTATCTCTTCTTGTTGAACGGCCTAATCTTTGAATTGATACTACCATAGATTTTCCTGCACCGGCAATTATTAAAGTTTTTATCCATGGAATATTGACACCTTGATTCCATATTTTACTTGCTAATACAATATGATTTTCATTTTCTAATAAAAAACTTTTAGCTTCATCTCTTACAACTTTATCATCGGAACCATCAATTAGTTTTGCTTCAGGTAATAATTTTTGCAATTCTAATCCATGCGATTTACGTGTAAACAAAATCAATACTCTTTTATTTTTTTTAGCTATTTCTGCTATTTTTTCATTTCTTATTTTGTTATAAACATAATGTGTGCTTTCATCACCATAATCAATAAACTTCCGACTATATTCATTACCGTTTTTTGTTATAATAGTTAAACCTTCTTTTTCAGCTTGGTCTTTCATTTTTTTTGAAGTTAATCTAACTTCTTTGTATACATCTCCCCAATTGCCGGTAATTATTGGTGAAGGTCCATCGATATAATACATTTCAACTTCTATATTTGCTAAAGTATTATCTGATATTTTTTCCTTAATACTTTCTTTATAAACTATTGGACCAATGTTGCCATATAATGCCATTTGTCTATATGGATTTTCAATTATATCTCCTGTTGCGGTTAAACCAATTCTTATAGAAGCATTTTGACATGAATATAACACTCTTGTTGCAACATCTTTTCCATCACCAGAACCTAAACTATGACATTCATCAACCACAATAACATTTATTTGTGGAAATAAATCATATGCTTTTTCATAACTATCAACAGATAATAAAATTATTCTTCCATTATCTTTAATGTTTTGGCCTTGAATAATTGATACTTCATCAGCATTAAATCCTAATTCTTTTGTTAAAGATTGATACGTTTGATGTAATATATCTATTGAATCAAATATACATAATATTTTTGTATTGTTATATAATCGTGCAATCATTGCAGTTAATAAAGTTTTACCCGAGCCTGTGGGTAATTGTACAATTCCACCTTTGTTTTTTACAGCTAATAAAATCGATTTAATTTGATAATCCCGTGGAATTAATTCACCAAATTTTATATCTTCTGTTATATTTTTATTTTTATAATAATCTAATAGTTTTGTTGCCAAGTCTTTATTTACTTTTGGAAATCTTCTAAATTCTACTATTTCATAATTTAGTTTTACTCTGTCATAATATGATTTTAGAAAATATAAGAAGCCTGTTGGTAATAAGTTTTTTTCTTTAACATAAAAAGATTTAGTTAAAGTTATTAAACCTCTTTTGGCCATAGTAGAATATTTAAGAGAAATATCATCTGCTAAAAATTTTGAATTTAATATACCTTCTGATTTACTTATTTCATCTGTTGTTGCTTCTGTATAATTGATTTGCATATGTGTTGTTTGTACTAATATTTTTATCATTTTTGTATCCTGTTTTATTTTATATAATTATATTGTATTATATTAAAGTTTGTCTATAAAAAAGAAAAGCAACATTTTCATGTTGCTCTTTAATATTATGAAATAATTATTTTATTTTATTCTTCTAAATCTATAAACTCATCTTCGACTTCTGGATCATCTGATTCTAATAAATCTTCTTCACTTATTCCTTCTGCATTTAATGCTCTTTTATAGGCTTCATTTAATTTTTCATTAAATTCTTTAAGAAGTTCTTCTCCACCATTTTCTTCAACAGTTCTTGCTGTTGATAATGATGTAAAATTTAATTCTTTTCCATCAACTGTTTTATATTTATATTTTACTCCATCTGGATATGACCCATCCATTTTAGGTTTTGCACTTGCTTTTGCCAAACCATATTGACAAAGTAATTCAGCAATTCCGCCATACTTATCTATTCCTTTGTTAAAATAAAGATATAAAAATGTAGTACGACCTTTAAATGCAATTCTATTTTTAGTTGTCTTCATTTTCATTTTAATACCAATAGGAACATTACTTGCTTTATCAACAATTTCTTTTGAAGACATCATATTTATAGTTAAAGAATTACCATACATAAATCCTGAACCCTTTGCACTTACAACCTTATTTGGTCCAAACATAACGCCTATATTAGTTGTTAAATGTGCAACACCAATTAAAGTTACATTTGATGGTCGAAGCTTTTGATTTAATACACGAAATAAAGCCCTCATCTTTTGTTGAGCAGTCATATCTCTTTTATCTTTATCAGATGCTATATCTTCAACCTCTTTATCAGAAGATAATTGTGATACAGAATCTATTACAACCATAATACTTTTAGTTTTATCTGTACCTTTACTGATTTGATAATCTATAAGTTTATTAAGAATAGATGTAAGTTTTTCAACAGTAATAACTAAATCTCTTTTCTTTAATTTATTTTCATCGCCCTTTGCTTTCTTAACAGCCTTAAGAACACCTGGACTTATCAACCTAATTTTTTCCGCAACAACCTTATCACCAATGACACTACTTGTAAATTCACTTCCTATAGCATCTTCAATATCAATTTTATATGATATTCCGCCTTGCTTTATATTTTCACCTAACCATACATCTGTAATAAGTGATTTACCTTTTTCTGGTTCTCCTGATACCATTATTGCTTTAGTTCCAGGTATACCTTTGAACATGTCATTTGATATAATCCAGTTAAGAGCATAACTTCCAGAATTAATCCACAGTGGAACACTTTCAGACTCTGATAATGTTTTTATATCTATACCGGCAGAAGTAGATAAAAAATCCGATAAATCATCAGCAAATTTATCAGTCTCATCTTTAGATACTTTTTCTTTTTTAATTTTTTTAGGTTTTATTTCTTCTATTTCTTCTATAATTTCTTTTTTCTTTTTTGGCATTTATTTCTCCTTTTTAATATTATATATTTTAATATTCATCGAACTTATGTTATCTGATATAGTTTTATTTAAGATAAAATCTTTATCATCTATATTAAATATTAAAAAACAATTAAATGTTAAATACATTTTTGTATTAGAACAAATATCTATAAAACCATTCATCCACGATTCAATTGCATCTAATGGAATGTTTTGTATTATATTTATATTACTCTGTTTCTTTTCTAAAAACATAGAGTATTCAAATGTCTTAACTATATCAAATATAAATACAATCGGACTTTCCGTTGTATTTACAATTTTAATTATTTCTTTTTTGGTTATCTTTTCCATATATAAAACAATAATGCCCACCAAAACATGATGGGCATTTTCTTATTTAGTCATCTAACTCATTTAACAAATCTTCATCAATATCTTCGTCTTCATCTTCATCAGTCTTTTTCTTAAGCTTATTTTTAGCTAGCTGTTGTTGCTTAGATGTTTTTTTCTTAGGCTTTTCTTCCTCTTCTTCTTCATCTATATCATCATCTTCGTCTTCATCAACTACTTTCTTAGTTTTCTTTTTAGGTTTTTCTTCTTCATCATCATCGTCATCTCCAATACCTTCCATAAACTTATCAAGAGTATTTTTAACGGTTTCAAAATCTTCTTCATAATTAATATAAGTTTTCAGATCAACACGTTTGTCTAACAACTCTATATCTTCTTCTGATAACGGTGAAGACTTTTTAATTACGAAAGAATCTTCATAAGAAATATCCCAAGGATTTGAGCCGGTCTTTTTCTTAACAATCTTAAAATCATGTCCTTCTTCCATATCTATAAGATCAAAATAATCTTTATCCTCATCGATATTCATTGACTCTTTATCAACCCAGTTATCTTCAATATCTCTAAAGAATGGAACACCCATAGCTGCACAAATAAGACGAGTAAGCTTACCTTCGTTTGTTCTATCCACAAGAACCTTATAACGTTTTTCAGGATCTTTTTCATCAAGAAGAATTACATTCATAAAGTAATTTCTTTTAAGTTTAAGTGCTCCAGCTACACGAATAAGTTGGTCATCATTTTCTTTACGGCCAATTGAATACCATTGTGCTACAGCTTCACAAATCGGACATTTTACTTTTTTGCCATTTACATTATAAAATTTCTTTGCCCAAAGATAACGACCTTGACTATTGTTGATATTATTTGGATCACCTGGAATAAAATGATAACAGTGAGTATGATAAAATAAATCATTTTCATCTTTTGGGGGAAGAACACGAATTTTATATGTTCCAAAATCTGGAGCCCATTCAAATTCATTCATTCCACCTGTTACTGCAGTTGCTGCTTTCTCCTTCATCTTTTCACGAAGCTTTGATACATAATTCTTTTTTGCCATAATACTTTGTACTCCTTTTTAGTTTTTGTTTTATTTTAAATAATTATATTATTTTTTCTTAGGTTTTGTCTGTTTTTTTTCATCTATAATTTCAAGTGTTTTTTCGTTTATTTGAAAATTTTCGCTTTTTATATTATACTTTGAATATAGTTGAGTTACAAAAATATTTAAATCAGCATTTTTTATTTCTATATCTTTTATCATAGAATTTTTTAATATTTCTATATTAGCTATATTCTCTTTTAGAGTATTTATGTTTTCTTTTAACGACTTCAAATAATTATAATCTTCTTTTGATATTTTCATAATTACCTTTTTCTTAATTTTTTTATTAGTAATGATTCATATTTATGTGGACAGTAATCATTATATTCACACCATTTACATTTTATTTCATCAGGTGTACACATATCTAATTTTGGTTTTAATGCGAATTTTTTTAACACTTTAATATAACTATTTAATACCTTAAAATGTTTATCTAAATTCGTTTCTAAATTCATATAATCTTTTAACAAAAGGGTTCTTTCTTCTGTATTGATAATTATATACGCAAACCCAGATGGTAATATATTATATTGTTTATACATAAAATAATCATATACTATCTTTTGTATATTATTATCCCAATCAACAAAATAAAAATTATTACTATCTTTCGTTGTTTTTAAATCTCCTATAAATACTATCGGCTCTTTCTTAAACTCTAAATCTATAAATCCATTTAATTGTATATCAGTATCATAATCCCAAGCGAATGAATATTCTACTTCAGACTGTATATCATATTCATTAAAATATTTTAATATAAATTCAACCGTACTAATTGATAATTTTTTACCATATCTTAATACTTTTGTTTCGTTATAATCTCTATTCTTTTTCCATAGTTTTTTATCTATTGCAGATTGTTGTTCTTCAAAAAAATGCTTTGAAAAATTATCAGATATATTTTTAATTATATCTTCATTTTTAATATTATTATTTCTCATTTCTATTGCATCTTCAACAACAGAATGTAACGCTTGACCATATACATTTCCTGGCCAAATAGTTTGTCGAATATCTAAATCAGTTAAATATCTAAAATAATATTTACCAGGACAATCTTTATACAAATTTATCTTTGAATAAGATATATTTATTTTTTCTTTATTTAAGTCTATAGTTTTTAAACTATATTCTTTAAGTTTTTTAGGCATAAAAACATATTTTCCTTTGTAAATCTATTTTATAATTATAGTATATTATTGTGCTTTACGTCTATTTTTTTTAATGAAATTAGGAATCATACTTTTATCCGGCCAATAAATTACTTCACCTTGTGGTAATATTATAACCAATTCTTTATTTATCTTTTTTGCTTTTTTAATCAAATTCCATGTAGTTGTAAAACCTTCTTCATCATAATCATACGGTGTAGCAATAATTATATCAGCAACTTCAATTAAACTATTATCAACTTCTTTTGCTGTCTTATATTCCATTTTTCTAAATACTATGTTTTGCTTCCACGATTCTTCAATATAATCACTTATATTTAATTTGAAATTATTTGTATGTATTACAATTTCTTCAGCAAGTCCTAACCGACATATAGATAAATGAGCAGAAATTGTTGCACCTGGTTTTAAATTATGATGAAACTCTTTTATTTTACTTTTATTATTTATCTTGTTTATTTCTTCAATAAAATTTTCTGTCTGTTCTACATTTATCCCCGAAGTAGTACCAATGAAACTTACTACCATATTATTACCTCTTTATGATAAAACACACACCTAATACCTTATGTGCTTCAATTATATTGTATTGTTTGATATGTCATTTTATCTATATTTTTTTACTTTTATTATAGTATTTAATCAATTGCTAAATTAAGTATTCCTAACATATTCCATCGTATTATAAAGTCAGAGGTTTCAGGGTTTGTTATCCCTGTATCTCTTAAATCATAACAAGCAATTAAAGTTTTATCTGTAACTGTTGCTGGAGTATTGTTATAAATAATTGTAAACTGTGCTTCAGCTTGCATATCATCCCATTGAATATCATCTGCATCAAATCTTCCATTATTAAGTGTTTTATTTAATAAAGGTTTTCCACCAGCGGTATAATTTGTGGCAATGATTTGTGTTGCTACAATATCAGCGTAACTTGTATGTGATTGTGATGGAACATAAGAAGCACTTACTAATGCACAATGAATTGACGCAGATAATAAATTAATTTGTCCCTGTGCCAATTTATCTAATATTACAGAATATACCATGTTATTACTTTATCCTTTTGATGAAACTTTTAAATCAAATATTGTACCATCATCACGTCTTTCAATTGTAACATCAAAATCAAAGTCAGGATATTCATTGCCATAATTTTTAATAATAATTTTTACATCATGTACATCATTAATATCATGAACAACAAATGCTACCTCATTATTAACTACATCATTTATTTTAAATGGTTCTAAAGGGGTTTCTCTTGCTCTTCGATATTTACCATCTTGTACCCAATTAGGTTCAGGAAAAACAATTTCGCCAGATTTTTTTCTAACTATTTGAAAATCAATATTTGCTCTTTTTATTTTATTTAATAAAGAACGAATAATTAAAGGTGTTTTGTTAACACGTTTATCATTTTCTTTAAAATTTACAGCCATTTCAAAATATTTTTTAAAATAATTATTCATTAATATATCCTCATAATATTATTTAATTATGTTATATATTAAACATATTCAGTAAAAACATCTTTAAAATTTTCTATGATAAATGCTTCAATAGTTTCTATTAAATCATATGCTCCTTGTTCTGCAAGAAATATTAATAAAGAGTCTACATGTTTTTTGCCTTCTGGGAGACTCATCAACAATTCAATAGCTAATGGAATTTTATTTAATTGTAAATAAATATTTGCCATATTTACTACGTCCTGAGTTACTTTTCTATCTGGCCATAGACTCCACATCTTCTTCATACAATCTACACCTTTTTCAAACTGTTGTGTTATCATGTATGCGTTTGACATAGCTTTATAAAGTTCAGGAGTAGGTCTTATTTTTTCTGCGATATTCCACATTTCTAATGCTTCTATATTTTTTCCTTGTTGAGCATATACATCACCTAATAAATACATAGGTTTCCACCCCATAGCATCTTTATCATATGATGATGTTTTAATTGGTGATTGTTGTTTTCCAATACTTATAGCTTTTTTTAACATCTCTTCTGCTTTAGTAAAATTTTTAACCTTAGCCAATATAGCTCCATAGTTTAAACAGAAATCTGGGTTAAATGAACATTTTTCTTTATATTTTTCACCCACAATAACAGCATCTTCCATTTTTTCAGATTGAGCTAATGCACCTATATAAGCTGAAATACCCATAGAAATATCAATACCATCCAATTTAGACACTAACTCTTCCCAGCGTTTAAATTCTTCAATAGCTTTATCCATTTGTTTTGCAACAATATATGAAGATGCTAAATGATAACTATAATATGCACTGTTTGGATCTTTTGCTACTTCAGCTTCTAATGCTGAAATATTTCTTTCCATTTTATTTCTTTCATCAACAAATTGTTTACTATATCCATAATGTTTTAATGTGATTAAATCTGTTGCAAGTGTCATAAAATCCTTTCCATCTATTTTTAATGACTCATGAATAGGTCCTTCAAAAACTATACCTTTGTTGTTTGGAAAAAACCTTGACATTCTTGTTTCTACTATACCACCTTCATCAAGAATATTTCCTATTTGAATTAAATAGTTTACGGGTCTTTTCATTGGATTGTTTGCTAACTGTTGTATTTGTAATCTGGAACCTGTGTTTATTTCTTCATCAGCATCCATAATCAAAATCCAATCACCAGTCGCATATTTAATACTTTCATTACGAGCATCGGCAAAACTACCATTCCATGGAAAATCATAAACCTTTGCGCCCATTCTTTTTGCTATACTTTTTGTTCCATCAGTAGAACCTGTATCTACTACAACAATTTCATCTACTATACCTTTTACACTGCTTAAGCAACGTGGCAAATTGGCTTCTTCATCTTTAACAATCATACATAAACTTATTTTTTTAAGAGCTAATTCTCTACGAGATACTTGTTTTCTGCCAATAAAGTTTTTCCACTTCATTGTAAAGTATGCTTTATTTTTTTCCCAATTATCTCCATGTTGTTCTTTCATTTCGTTCATATGAATAAGTTTAACAGTATTATTTATTACATGTGCAGATTCAGGATATTTTTTCATCATTTGATTCATAAAATCTGTATCTTCAAATCCAGAACCAATATATGTTTCATCAAATCTTATATCTTTTTCTTTCTTAAATGCTATACATGCCGTTGGTATATACCCGCTTTCTACTTCAACAACATCTTTTGATAAATCATAATTATTACCCATATTGATTCCAGGCTTTCCATCTTCTGTCATAAGTCTTGAAGAAACAACTTTTATTTTTGGATTTTCAATAAGTAATCTAATCATTTCTTCGTTCCAACCATATGGCAATGCACGAATATCATCATCAATCATAATAACAAAATCATTATTTGAATTATCTAATCCATAATTTCTATTTATTGCCGCACTTGCTTTTTGACATGTAACTACTAATTCATATTCACCAGTCGACATGGTTTCTATTTCAGTAACTAATTTAACTATATCTTCATGTTCACGATCTCTATACGTAGGTATTATAATACTGTGTTTCATTTTGAATCTTCTCCTTTATATAAATATTCAATTGTTTTTTTTAAGCCATCTTCTAATACTACTTTTGGATACCAATCTAATACTTTTGCGGCCAACGAAATATCAGGTTGTCGTCTGCATGGGTCATCAATTGACTCCTCAATATATTCTATTTTAGAACTGCTATTTGTATATTGTAATATTTTTGTTGCCAATTCATATATTGTTATTTCATGTGGATTACCTAAGTTTATCGGGTCTGTATAATTACTATTCATCAACTTAATTAAACCATTAACCATATCATCAACATAACAAAAACTTCTTGTTTGTTGTCCATCACCATATATTACTAATGGTCTTTTATGATATGCGCTGACTATAAAATTGCTTACAACTCTTCCATCATCAGGAAGCATGTATGGGCCATAAGTATTAAAAATTCTTGCTATTCTTATTTGTACATCATATTTCTTTTTATATGTATAAAATATTGCTTCTCCACATCTTTTTGCTTCATCGTAACAACTTCTTTCGCCAAAAGAATTTACATTTCCCCAATATTTTTCTTCTTGTGGGTGTACCAAAGGCGAACCATAGATTTCGCTTGTTGAAGTAAATAACACCTGGGCATTTGTTTGTTTTGCATATTCTAATAAATTCATTGAACCAATTGTATTTACTTTTATTGTTTGTAATGGATATTGTTTATAATATTTTGGACTTGCTAAAGAACCTAAATGATAAATTTGGTCATATTTATCTTTAATAGAATATTTACAAATATCCGCATTTATAAATTGAATATCTTTTTCATCTATTACATTCTTGATTGATCCTGTTATTAAATTATCAATCACCGTAATTTCATGGTCTTGTTCTTTTAGTTTTTTTATTAAATTTGCTCCTATAAACCCGGCGCCACCGACAACTAAAACATTCATATATTATTCTCCTTTATGTAACACCATTCAATATCATCAATTACTTTTATTTTATTTTCAAATTTTTCTTTTACAGCTTGGGTAACGCCAGCGCGATCGCCGGTTTGTCCGTAATCATGTCCACAAAGCATACCGCCGATTTTTACTTTTGGAAGCCATACAAAAATATCATTTTTAACACTTGGATATTGATGACAACCATCAATGTAAATCATATCAATTGAATTATCTTCAAATAAATTACTCGCCATAACACTTGACTTTTTAATAGGATATACATTATTTACTAAGAACATGTTTTTTAGAAAATATGTATAAGCATCTTCTGCACTTTTTGAAGCAGGATCGTTTACATCATAATCATTTGTCCATAAATCAACAGCATAAACTTTTGTAAAAAATTTAGCAAAAGTAAATGTACTATGTCCGCAATATGAACCAACTTCTAAGCAAATATCTTTTGGGCCTTTATATTCTTGTAATAAATGTAATAAAGACTCTGTTTCAGGTCTTACTATATTATTATTTAAGAATTTCATTGATGTTATATCTTTTTCCATGGCATCACCAATGTTTTAACATTAAATTTTCTATATAAATAAAAATCATCAAATGTATATTTTTCTTTAGTTATTATTGGGTCAACCATAGTTTGTTTTGTGGCTTTATTAAATGCAACATTTATTCCACCACATATATTATGAATAGAACAATCGCAACATGGTAATCCATTTTCTTCATTTTTACTGCTTAAATGTTTTCCAAAATTAAAATAATGAGAAAACCTTTTAGGCATTACTTCGTAATCCCATTCCCATGGATCAAACATAACATGTAAATCATTACAAATGTTTTTTCTTAAATCTTCTCTTATACGACACATAGGATAATATCGAACATTTACACCAATATCATTTGCTTCAAACAAATCTATTGCTTCATTCAAAATCCCTTCTACTTTTCTTAAATCAGCTGTAACTGTTAAAGCTTTTTCTTCGGCGCCCCATTCATAATGAGGATTAAAATTTATAAAAGCCATTTGCTTTGGTTTGAAAGGAATAATATATTCTGTAAAAGTTTTAATATCATTTTGGGTTCTATTACTAATTACATAATTTACGTGGTAGGGAACATCATTGTCGTTTAATAATCTTAAAAATCTTTCTTGTTTTTTTCTTGCATTTTTTACACCAACAATACTATCATGAGTTTCTTCCATCCCATGCATTGATACTCTAAACAAATCTACTTGAGCATCAATAATAGTTTTCATTCGTGCTTCATGAGCTAATGCGTTTGTTATAATACTTACTTTCATATCTAAAAAATGAATATATTTTACATATTCATCTATCCGTGGCATGATTGTTGGTTCACCACCAGTTAATTCAATAAAAGTGTTTCCTCGATTTTTCGCTTGTCTTGCTTGGTCACATAATGCATCAAAATTTACAAATCCTTTGTAATCTGAGTTCCATGTATAATAACAAAAATCACATCTGGCCTGGCAACCCTTTCCTACGTCAATTACTGCTGTTCTTACTGGTCTCGGTAAAGCAATACTCTCTTTGGGAAGTATTGGGCGAAAATACTTTTCCCTTTGATAATTTGAATCCATATAAACTCCTACATTCCATTATAATTTCCAATATAAATAATTATATTATTGACTTGTTATTTTTTAGTCAAATGCGTCATATACCATCAATTCAATTGTATTTCCTCTTAGTCTTATAGTGTCTGTTTCTACTAAAATATATAGATTCCATATTCCAGGTGTTATAATATCACCTTCTTTTAATACATAATATATATATTGTCTACCTGTTTCAACGTTACCTTCCCATGTATTATCTAGTTCATCTGTATCTACACTAATATCACCTAATGGATTTCTCCAATGTATTTTAATATCACCAGAAGCTTCTGATTCTGTTAAAGGTTCTTTTAATTTTATTCTTAATGTAACGCCAACGTTATTTATTGCATATATTTTATTATTATCAAGTTGTACCATAATTACCCATCTATATAAATTTTATTATTTACCAATTGTATTATATTATTTATTTTACATTCTAAATTAATAACATTGTCAATTTTTACATTAATATCTTTTTCATTGTTGTTTTTTATTTCGGATGTTAATTCTATTATTTTCATATTATAATCTTCTCGGAAATTTCAGATTTTAAATTAATAACATTACTTATTTTATTGTTTAGGTTAGAAATATTATTAATTTTATAGTCCATATTAAATTGTTTATAAATATCACCATCAACATTAGCTTGTGTAACAACATTATTATCTATTGGATATATATGACATATATTATTTTTTATATATTTTGTAAAAACAATATATGTATAATAAACATGTGAAGGATATGTTCTAACTTTTACAGAAACAAAATTAGGAATAATACGAATTTTAACTAATGAAACAATGTTAATAACATGAACAACATTATTAATTGTTATTGGTTTTAAATTAATATTTATTTTTAATAAATCTGGTATGTATAATGTTGATACACAAACCGATATTGGTTTTGGATTTATTATTATCGGTAATAAGTTTGGTCTATATAATGCAGATATAGAAACTGATACCGGTAGTGGTCTTATTAATACAGATAGTTTCGATACAGAAACTGTAGTATTCTGCCACGGAAAGATTTGAAAATATCTATAGGAAAAGTATGGGAAAAAATAGTTTTTGGAAAACATTATACTAATCCTTTTATGGGTCTATTGTAACTGCAGTTCTATTACCATTAAAATCAACAGTTGCTGAAATTGTATCTTTTGTGTCTCCAATATTTCTAAATTTGATTTCTGTAGTTCCACCACCAGATGATTTACCAGCAAATACAGATAATGCAATTTTTAATGCTTCACGTACAGTATAACCGCCATCAATTATTTCATCTAATATAGAAGCAGGTTCACTTACGCGTTCATCGAAAAATAAAGTACGTGCGTCTTTAAGAGGAGTTGAAATACTATTACAAATAAAAATATATGTACCAACAATATCGGCATCATTAAAATCATAATAATATATACCTTTACCATCACCAGAATTTACTTCTGTCAAATTATAAACGCCTAACTTTACCATATTAGGCTTAAAAACAACTAACTTTACGTCAGATAATCCTGGCGTAAAGTTTTTAGCTGTATAAACAAATTTGTATGGTTCATTAATATATGCCATATTGCTTTTTTACATTATTAGAATGCAATTCCGCCGGCGTATACTCTATCGCTTATCGCTTTAAGACCATCAACATCAACATCATATCCAGTTCCTTTAATAGAACTTAAATCAATGTTTGTTACATGTCCGTCAATAGTATCTAATAATGTTTTTAATGCAGCAAGACCATACGTTGCATTGGTTAACAATGTGTTATTACCGTCAACGGCAGTTTTAATAGCACCAAGACCATCAGTACCATTACTTAAATCTGTTTGAATTGCATCAATAAGAGTTTTTAATGCACCAAGACCATCAGTACTATTAGATAAATCTAATTGAATTCCATCAACAACAGTCTTAACACCACTAACATCACCACTTAATGAAGTTATTCCAGATTCAATATCATCTACAAGACTTTCAATTGTTCCACCAGCTGCTAAATATCCATCAAGAGCATTTCTAATAGCTTCAAGTGAATCAGTTGAAGTGTTAAACGTTGCACCCTTTATATCATTAAGAGAAGAGGTTACATCTGTTGCTGCATCTAAAAGAGATATATCTTCCCAACGAACTTTTGATGCTGAATTTTCAAGATAAGAAAATTTAAGATTTAACATTGTAGGCGTATCAGTTGATTCTACTGTCATATCAATATAATACTGACCTGTTGCTGCTTTTGTTAAAGTTGGAGTAGCACTCGCGAAAAAGCTACTTGTAACATCTGTGCCGGCCGGATTATAAGCTAATACAAATACTTCATTACTGTCTGGATCATTTACTTCTCCAGATTCGCCATATGTAGTTACATATAATCTACGAGTAATTGAACTCGATGCTGGAATAATTACTTGTTCTGGAACAGAAACTGCACAAGCAATATTGTTTTTAATACCATCGATAGATGTTTTAATAGTATCTACTAAATAGTCTTTAATTGCTTCTAAACTATCTGTTGATGTACTAAATGTTGCACCTTCAATTCCACCTAATCTTGTATTTAACGCACTAAGTCCATAAGTACCACTTTGAACTTCAGATAAAATTGTTCCTACATTTGCCATAAGGTCGGCGAATACTGTGTCATCTAAATCCGATGAGTCTACTACTTGAATACGAGTTGCTGCAGGAGCTTTTTGTGAAGCACTATCAACTATATAATGCCATGCACCTTCTGCTAATGCTGTTGTATTAATGTCTGTATAATACCATCCATTTGTACCTTCTACGAATCCAGCTGTGGAATCTGAGCCACTCCATGCAATACCTGTGCCAGAAGCGCCGGCTGGGTTAAGAACTTTTGCTGTGATGTCAGTTAATCCCGTTTTCTCATTTTTTGCCAAATATGATAAACGATATACATCACCTTTTCTAACTAAACTAAAAACTGTTGAAGCCATTTACTTACCTCCTTTAGTATAAACTAAAAAGCTTTACCAATATTATCAGATTCAATATCTACATAATATTTTTCTAAATTAATTACGTCATTTCCTTTTTTATAATAAACAAATAAATTTGTTAATTGAGCAATGTTTGAAATATTTGCCGAGTATGAATAAAATCCAGCCATAGATATATTTTCAACTAACGGCGTTGTAGCCAATATTATATTATTGACTTCATCATAAATAGTAATAGTTAAATCTGTTAAACCAGTAATAGGAATATTATTTTCACTATATGCTATCCATAATACTAATGGAACATCAGGACTAATTACTTGCATTTTTTTTATCCGTAATAATTTTTGCAAGTTGATAACTGTCTATAAGTTTATCAAGTTTTATTTTTTTAATATTTGGTTTAACTATTATAGATTTGTCATTTTCAATTATTATTATATTACTCATAATAATAACACCTCCATAAAAACTTATAATCTTCTATACCATAACTTTGAATTATACATCTCATAAATAATCCGGGATATAAAACATTAGTGCCTTTAATTCCCTCATATAATATTGAATGATAGCCATCTTCTTTATTACCTTTTTTAATATAATCATTAATAACAAATTTAGTTAACTCTAATACGTCACCATTTGCAACAGATAAACCATATGTAGAAAATAATCCAAGTATATCATTTTTATCAACAACAGCAAATTCAACAATATCATCATCATGAACTTTATGTACATCTTCGAGTTTTATCCAATATTCTCCACCACATATTCTTTTTTGAACATCAACCTCAGTATCAATTATATTAATAGTATCAGCAATAACACTATGTCTATACATTTTCTTTTTAGGATATAAGCCCTGAACATCTTCAAGCGTTGGAGAAATTATATTTACGCCAAAATCATTCTTTTTCTGTATTTGTTTATTATAATTATTTTTATATTTTAACTCAAAATCATTTACCGAATCTGAATCTTGAATATCTTCTTCATATAACTGAGGCCCATCATATGCATATAAATAATATGATGGTATATCTTGATTTACACCAGAAAGATAAAATCTATATTGACCGCTTAATCCTCTGGCAATAATTAATTCAATAAAATCTGTATAACTTTGTTTTACAGCCATAATTTTTCCTCTTAACTTAACCTATGTATTGATAATTTTGATTCATATCCGGCGGTAGTTTCGATATTTCTTGCAGAAGCAGAGTTATGCCAACCATATAATTCAATATAATCTCCAACAGCTAAATATACTAAATCTGAAATTTGTGCTCCAGAACCAGTTCTTGTTAATACTTTATATCCAGGACCAACAGCATATATTGTTCCGTTTTTATAAATTGCACAAAGGATTAAAACGCTACTTGCTGATGATGCAATAATAAAAGATCCATTTACTTGGTAATATCCAGCTACAGTTGCAGTATATCTATAATTTGTGGCGTTATCAAATTCATTACTAATATCAAAATCTTCTGTATCAAATGGTATTTTTGTCCATGTGTCATTTGTTACACTTAATGTAGCTGTTCTTCGTACTCTACATTTATTATTAATAGAAGATCCACCAGATTGTGGTTGCCATGATGTATTAGTTCCATCAGTTTGAAGAATTTTATTTGCTTGTCCACTTTGAGATGGTAATATTGCATTTAATGCCGCATTAGCAGTTGTTTGTCCAGTTCCACCTTTAGCTATTCCTAAAGTTCCACTAATATTGTTCAATGATAAATTTGCTTCATTAACATCTACAGATGCACCACTTCCAATTACTGCGCCAGTTCCAGTTCCACCAATAGTTATCTTATTTGATGCTGCAGTAAGATTTCCTTTTGTTAAAGTATTTTCTTTTGTTGCAAGTCCATCGGATATAGCTTTTTCTGTTCCAGCTAAAACTTGACTTGTACCATTAAAAGCATTACTTAGTTGTGTAAATCCCTTTACAGTAACACTTGCGTCTTGTGCAAGATACCCACTGTCTTGTATTAATTTTCCTGATACTCCATTAAAAGAAGCAATTCTGTTTGTTATTGAAGAAGATGGACCTGTTACCGCACCATCAATATTAGCTTGTATTATATCCCAATTAGTTCCAACAGCAGCATGAGTACCTGAAGCAGACCCATCCGTTAAACAAATAATCATATCATTTATTTCTACATTAGGGCCTGATGCTCCTCCAATTTTTCCAGCTACACTTATTCTATAAGTCCAACCGGCATCAGCCGCAGGATAATTTGGATTTCCTGAACAATCAATATTTCCTTTATATACCATTGCATTTGCAGCGGCAATAATACCATCGACATAAGTTTTAATTGCATCTGCCCGAGCAAGATTTCCAGAGCCTCCAGTCAATGTTGTTTCAATTCCGTATCCGTTATTAAGAGCATCACCTGTAGTTCCATTCCATGTCGGGATATTACCACTTGTTGATGAAGCAAGTTTTTTAACTTGAGCATCATTTGTTACATTTCCAAGATTAACTTGTGCTTTTGTTACTGAGTGAGGATTAGATGTATTTGAAATATGTGAATCTATATTTTCGTGATTATTTGTTCCTGCGCCACTTAAATTTTGGTGTACAACATTTGCTTCATTAAGTGTTAATGCTGCACCAGTTCCTAAAACAGCATTAGTTCCACCTGAAACAGAAATTTTATTATTGGCTGATGTTAAATTTCCTTTAGTAAGAGTTGGTTCTTTTGTTACTAATCCATCACTTAATGCTTTTTCAGTTGTTGCTTTAGTTTCTGAAGTTCCATTATATAAATTACTTAATTGAACAGATCCTTTTGCTGATGTAGTTGCATCATTAATTGTTATTGATGTTCCACTGCCGAATACAGCATTGTTGCCATTGTTTACAATTATTGGAGAAGAGGCGCTTAAGTTTCCTCTTGATGGAGTATCTGCCTTGTTATTAAAAGTACTCCAATCAGCTGAGCTTAATATTCCTGGTACAACAGAAGATGCTTTTTGTGAGTTAGCATAATCAATTGAAATTATACCAGCAGCATCATTAAAATCATTTACACTAAAAGATGATACACCTTTTGTTGTAGCGTCAGCTTTAGCATCTTGAACACTAACTGTAACTTCATCTTTTAATACCGATCCGTTGCCATTAGTTATTTGAACGCCATTGCTTCCAACTAAATTTCCAACTTGTAATAAAGAGCCACCAGATAAATTTATATCTAATGCTCTTTTACCACTACCTAAATCAGTTGAAGTAATATTATTTCCGGATCCGTCTTTTAGTTTAGTAAATAATTCTGTTATTATATTTATCAACATACTTTTATGTTCCTATATTAAGTCTTATCAAATAGTTTTAATTAAAAAACTAATTATTTTGTTATCATTATACATTTAATATATTACAATTGATAGGTGAAAAAGTATAAATTATCCTCATTGTTGTCCAAATGTAAATACTCCTATCGGATTCCATTGTATTTTAAAATCTCCATTACCACTCATCTTATCTAAACCAAAATCAAAACAAGCTATTAAATCTTTTCCAGGCAAAGTGTTATCATATAAAACTGTATATCTTGCCGTAATTGTTGAGTTTGCCCAAGTAACATCATCTGCAGAAAATACAGATAAATCATTTGTATCATCTTGTGTTACTGTTGTATTTAATAATTGTGAACCATTTGTAAAATACCCATTACCATTTAGAACTTCATATGCAGATACTTGTGACCATGTATTATGATCTTTATCTGGAGTATATGAAGATAATACTAATGCACATCTTATATCATCTGTATCTAAGTTTATAAGTTTATTTGCTATATTAGCTGTAAAACGATTATATATTATGTCTGCCATATTACCTCAAGTTTTTATTCTTCACATGATATTTTTGTTTTTTTTATAATTTCGCCAGTTGCTTTATTGATATATACTTCATAACAATCATTATTTTCCTTTTCTATAATAATTATATTATCATCGGTTTGATAAACACTTTTTATTGTTTTTAATATTATTTGTTGTCGCATTTGAGCAGATAATCCAGTTGATTTAATAGAATTAAAACTTAACCATCGTGTTGTTCTTTGCCCTTCAATAGGACAATAATCCATCAATATATCACCACTTTTACATACTGTCATAGATATAGTAGAATTATCAATTCTCTTAAAAGAAACTTTATTTTTATTTTCTAATAAACAATCTATATTTTTTTCCCATAAAACTCTTTGCTCTTTAGCAAACTCAACAGAATTATAAGTAACACCTAATCGTATTGAATCAATATACTTAAATAAATACGGAGATACTGCAGTCAATAATGCTATTAAACTTATTATAATTTGTTGTAAAAATTTATTTTTCATAATATCTCTTAAAACTTTTTAGTTGCTGAAAATTTTGCAGAGAATTTGTCATCACCCGCTGGACTAAACAACTTAATAGGTTGACTGTTTATTTTAACAGTTATCTCTACATCGTCATCTATAAATTTTTTATTCCATTGAAGCTCTACTTTCGTTTTTTCTATGTTATTTAACTTTGGTTTTACTTTCCACTTAAATTCAGATCCATCAGGTAAAATTGTTTTATTATTTATAGGATTATGTTCTTTGGCAAAATTTTTAACGGCCTTAATATCTTTTTTGCTTGTAACATCTATACCTGTTTTATTTTCAATAAAATCTACAGCTTTATCTTTTAACTTTGGTTTTTTCTTTTCTTCTTCCATATTAGTTATTCTTATATAAATTTTCCCAATTATTCATGGCAGCATAAATTTCTATATCACCTGGAGATGGATTATCTATTGATGCTATTCTAAAACCTTCTGCCGAATTTTTAACTGCATCATGACAAAGTTCACTGCAATAATGATTATCTGGGTCATCCCATTTCTTAAATATCCATCCAACTAATCCTGTTGCGTCATATGGTTTATTTATATGATAACATAAATATTCTATACATGCTCTTTGTTCTGGAAGAGTTAAAGGCATTTTCCTTATTGTCATAGCACGATTATTATACTTAGAAAGGTCACAACAAACAATTCCCTCTTGATTTGCAGATGAAAGAACAATAGCTTTTATTTTTGAAAAATCTAAAATAGTATTACCATAAAAAAAGTTTAAACTATCTCGAACATTTTTAAGATCTTTATCTGTATACATTAAAGTTTGTTGATTATAATAAGCAGCTATAACTGTATGAGAATATCCACTGCTGAATAAACCTATAATCTTACTAATAAAATCTTTAGGAGCAGATTTTATATTTACTAAATATAAACCTTCCCCGTGTGCATAAAGTGTTGTCAATATTTCTGTCTTTAATGATCGCCATGTATACGGCTCAAAATTTCTAATAAATATGTCTTGTACTATTGAATTTATCCATGATAATAACATTATTTACACTCCAAGATAAAATTTAGTCATTCTTTTATATATTTCCTTAGCTTTCAAATATATTATTAAAAAATACCCTATCCAATATTGAATAGGGTATTTAGTTTTTTAAAAAAGTAACTAATTAGTATTTAATAATAAACATACACGATGTATTTTTCATACGATTTTCGTCTGAAGCTTGTATCATAGGACCATTAACACTTGATTTTGGTAATGACATTTCGGGGCCCAGCGTCTGAGTTAGTCCGCCAACAGCTGAACCATAACCAACTGTTGCATTAGGTAAATTTCTAGCAATTGGAAACCTAGATGATGCTGCCACGTCTCCCCAACCACCAGCATAATGATGTGTATGGTTTGAAACAGCATCTAATTGTAATGTACCAACATTATACCCTGTTGAACCATCAGCAACATTATAACGAACTTCCATATCTGGATCTTCGAAATAAGTTTCAATCATATACATTTTGGCTATTACCCAATAATAATTTGTAGCTAAGTCAGCGTCGGCAATAACACGAATATAACGTGCAGGTAAATATGGTGTAACAAAAAGAGTATTAACTGCATTTGCAGTAATATTAAAAGCATGTGTTGAAATATCAAACCATGTTGTTCCGTCGTTGCTATATTGAACTTTTACAGATGAAGGAGCGTAATCTGCTGTTGTACCGTTTGTAATAACTATTTTTTTAATACGTTTTTCAACACCAGTTCTAAAGTCTAAGCCAATATAAGCGTTTGTATTAACAGAAGATCCTGTTTCGTTAGATCTCCATGTAACAAGAGGATTAGTAATAAAAGCATAATCAGGATAGGTTGTTCCATTAACAGCACTTCCTATAACTAAAGCATCTTGTTTTACATGACTATAAAATTTTAAATTATTCATTACCCAAACGTTACCAGCAACAACAACAGAGTTAGCTAATAATCTTATTGAATGATTTGTTCCTGAAGGCACATAAGGAGTAGTTATATCTAATTCATTAACTGCATTTGCGGTAGTTACAACAGTCCATGTTTGTATATCACTCCAAGTAGTACCATTATCTGTTGAATACTGTACTTTAATTGATGATACATTATTATTAGCAGATGAATAGTTTGTATATTTTATTCGTTTTACAGGTTCTGTTAAATTTTCTCTTCCTATCCAGCTTACACCATTAACTGCTGCGCCTAATTGTGCAGAAGCCCAATAAGTTGTATTATCATCAAAAGCATATTCTTTTAAATAAGTGGAATAATGACCGTTTTCTATTGCACTTCCTAATTTATGAAGTTCAACACTTTCAAAAGGTTTCTTTACAAAATTGTAAAATCCTCTTGGTACTGAATTCTCCATAGCAGGAACAGCAAAGTGAGTTGCTGACTGAGTAAATACTTTTATTCCTGATAATGAAATTTGGTTTCCACCATTTGATTCTTTAAAAGCAATTTTGTAATAACGATAATTTGTTGAATTACTGAAACAAAAAGTTTTTGTAGATTTCCCAAGATTCCAAATAACACCTATTTGAGTATCAAGTAATGTCCATGTAGATTGGTCATTTGATCCTAAAAACTCCCAGCTATTTGGTGTAAACGCTAAATCAATTTCAGTAAGATCGCAAGTTAATTGATAAGCATCTAAATCATTAGGCGTTGTAGCTCCAACATCAATTAACAAATATTCTGCTTCGAGTTCTTCTCGAGTTTCAAATTTCTGTGAAACCCATTTTGTGTCAGAATCAACATCTAAAAGATTAGAAAACTCACTGTTTATATAAGGAATACCCAACCAAGCTAATTTAGTGAGTTTTACTATATTAGTATCAGATCCTTCAAGTTTAGTAAAAAGTATTTTATAATACTGATATGATGTTTCATTATGAAAAACAAAATTTTTACGTATTGTTAAATAAGATGTTCTCCATTCTTCGTATATATCTGTATAATATGTTCCTGTAAATGAATGATGCTTTTTTTTACGTCCTGTTTTTTTAGGATGCCAAGCTATAACACGGCTTTCAATAATGTTTGATAAATCTTCAGGTAACCATATACACTCTTCTACTTCATCAAGATCAACCCAATTAATATTATCGTTAGATCCTTGAACTTTCCATGATTCAGGTCTACCATAGTCATAAGCTAAAGACTCAGGAGCCCCAGCACTTAGCCAATATTCAGCGGTTCCTGAATATTCAATAGCATATCCATTAATTATTTCACCAGAATTAAACTTGTATGTAAGATAAGAACTATTTGATTCTGGGCCATGAGTTAATGATAATGATGTTTGAGAACCTGTAGAAAGATCAAATGCATGTTCCTTTGTTGACCACCAACACGGAGGATTTTGGCCTGGAAGTCCAAGATCTGGTGAATCACTAAATACATTATCACTACCTGGGTCTGGAGAAGGAGTAGTTGTTTTATTGAAGTCATAGTTGTCTTCAATTAAATGTGTACAAAGAAGGTCTTCACTTGACGATCCTGTTATAGAAGAAATTGCTCTTTCGCTAAAAGTTCCTGTTTTACCAAATTTGTCTCCTATAATAGAAAATAAACCAGGGTAACTTGCAATAGGATATAAATCGTTATTACATTCTAAAAAACCAGCTGGGGGAGTGTCATCCCACCACATCATTGTTGCTCCTGTAGGAATTGCACCATTACCAGTTATTCTTCCATTAAGAACATTAAGATTACCATTGATAATATTTACGCTTCCATTTACGATTAAGTCAACAAGAGCAGTGATCGTTCGTGAAAAGAAACTCTCACGCATAACACGAAGAATGTTATTAAAACGACCCTGATTAAAAGTTACGTTATCAGTTGTTTTAACATTTTGATTAAGTCTTGAAGATAAGTCTTGACCATCAACTGTTCCAGTAACAGTAATGTTACCATTTACAGTTGCGCCAGTAAAAGTTGGAGAAGCTGTAGTTTTAACGTTCTGATTAAGAACATCACTTACATTAACTCCGTCAACTGTGCCAGTAACTGTTATATTACCATTTACCTGCAAGTTATCGAATACACCGTCTGCCATAATTTTTTACCTTTTATATTAGATTTATAAGAAATAGAATATAGTTATTATATTCTACCTCTATATTAAGAATTAAATTTTAAAAAATGTTGAATTTTTTAAATGAAATATTAAGTGTTTTTTAATGAATTTAATAAAAAGATTTATATTCCAAGATAAAGTTTGGTCATTTTTTTGTATATCTCTTTGGCTTTCAAATATGTTATTAAAAAATTAGATTCATCAATCATTTTATTATTTTGAAAAACACATACTTTATATTTTTTATTAGCTATACCATATTTATAAGAACATAATATTACTTTTAATGATGTTCCATCTTCAAGTATTTTTGATTCAACTTCAACCGGTTCAATGGGAGTAAATGAATTATGAGTTTTCATAATTTTGTCTAACATGATATATTTTATCCAGGCATTCTATATATTTTTTATGTTCATGATAACGAGTTCTTATTAAAACTTCGTTTGAATTTTTCTTAAAATATATTACTCTTGATTCAACATTTTGATACCAAAAATCTTTTCTTATTGCTGCAGTATCTATATAAATTACGTTATTTGTTTTAACTGTAGTTGTTGGTAACCATGATGGTTTATGTGTATGTCCATTTAGCCACATATCAATAGGATAACGATTCATCTCATAAAACATTCCTCGTGTTCCCTGAATACCCATACCTAACATACTATCTATTCTTAATGTTTGAAATATAGTTCCACGCAAAGCATGATTGTGTGTAACATTTATTATTATTTTATCTTTTGAATGTTTATGTATTTGTTCTTTCCACCATGTAAATGTTTTATCTGAAATTTCCTGTTCTGCGGAATAATTATTATATTCATCGGACATTGCTAATATCAATATGTTCCCAAATAATCTTGAATAATATAAACGATCATTTATCTGTTTCAAATATTCTTCAGTTATGTGATTGTCGTGATTTCCGGCTATATCTATCCAATTATCATAATGCATTTTAGCTTCATAAACAAATTTATTTTTTAATTTATTATACCATTCGTAATCTTTTCTTTTTAATACGGCATCTGTTCCTAATGCAATATCACCTGCAACAATTACAGCATCAATTGATTGCGTAAGCATATCATCTATTGCATCTTCATATTGCTTGCGTTGTATTAAATGGTTTTCTGCTCCTTTTGGATGTATATCAGAGTGCGCCCATATTACAAAATAATCTTCTCTTTTACTTTTAAAATCTTTTAAAAAATCTTTATTCATTTAAAAACTCCTTGAAGCAAATATTATCATTTCACATGAAGCTGTATTATTTAAAAAGCTATCAAATCCTTGCATATTTGGGTATCCAGAATAAGCGCCAGCTGCCCCACAATTTATTGTTGTAATATTTTTATTTGGTGCACAAATACTAAATCCGTAATAAGCACCAATATATGATTTTTGTTGTGCGCTCCATGCTAAGTTTGATGCTTGTCTTGTAAAGAAATACATATTTTTAAATTCTGGATTAACACCGATGTTATCACTAATGGTTGCTATAATTGCCGCCGCAGTCGTTGCTATTGTTATTGGTGATGTATATTTTCCATTTAATGCATAATCAATTACACTTGATGGTGTTCCAGTCGTTGATATAACTGTTTCTCCTAAGAATACTCTTTTTTTTGTAACAAAATCTTCTAACCCACTTCCGGCATACATTTTCATTTTAGGAATAGAAAAGAAATGTAAATCATTGTCTTTATTAAATGCTACTGTTGGTGCAGTAAAATTTGCGATACCTGTGTTATATCGTAATTTTCCTTTTGTATATCTAAACTCATCCATATACCCAAGAAATGGATATGTATTATCATATAATGCTCCTATGTTTATTCCTTCGCGGGTAAATGGTTTACCAGCAACACTATGAATATAATTACCGTTTAAATAAAAATATGTTGTAGCTCCATTGCATTCTGCACATATATGATTCCAGGTGTTTAAATAAACCGTTGCTGTTCCAGCTCTTATATTACTTGTTGTCCAGCCTGTACTATTAGTTGACATATAAATATATATACCTAATCCACCAGTTACGGCTCTAAATAATAATGTTAATCCATATGTTCCTCTTGAAGAAAAAATACTATAAATACCAGATGTTGTAGGATATAAAAAAGTTTCTATAGTAAAAGCTTCGGCGTCTCCAATTGCTAAATTAGAATTATATATATAATTATTTGCTATACCATTAAAATACAAAGATGTACTTCCAAACATTGTTTGTGCCGTTGATAAACCCATAGTTGCCGTAGTTACTGCTACAGTCCAACCATGTCCATATTCATCTATAAAATTTGTTGAGCCAACACTGCCGTTAAAATGTAATAAAGAATTATTTAATGTACTGAAAGAATAACCATACTGTGGAGGAGATAATGTTTTTCCAAATGTAATATTTTCATTATCATCTAAGTCAATATATAAATAATACCTTTGATTTGCTTCAAATCCTGTCCATGCGCTTAATGTTACATTTGTTTTAGTTACCCAATCTTTTTCACCATAAATATCAAATCCATCTGCATATGTAACCATTAATGGTTCTTCGTTTGCATTTGTGGATATATCAATATCATTTCCGTTTATTGTTAAAAAATCTGGATAACCATTACTATCTATTTTTGCAGATACAACTGTTTGTCTTACACGCGGATAACGGTGTTGTAATAATATATCAACATCATTATCTTCTGCGTAATCTTTATCAAGTTGTCTATCTTTAATTTTAAACTGTCCAGTTGTTTTCATATATTTAAACCCTATAGAGTTGTTATTCCGGATATATTTTCATATTGTTCATCAGTGCTTTCTAAATAATAACTTATTTCCGTTTGACCAACATTGTTTAATTCTAATGATAAAAAATTTGTGCATTGAAATGGATGATTATTTTCTTTTAATTTATTATTTATATTATTTTTTATGGCTGCCAAATTGCCAACATTAGTAGTAACAACATTTCTTATAATATATATTACATTTGCTTCTTTAGGATAATTCATTTATTTGTTCCATTAAATTTTCATAAGTTGTAGGATATAATATAATTTCCTTTGCAGGAATAATTTCTATTAATTTATAATCTTCATTAAGTGCTTTGGTTGAGCGAGATTTAGTAGCTTCGTTTAAATCTTCAAAATATTCTATAAAATATTCTTCAAAATCATTATGATTTTCTAATTGCCATCGAATAAAATATGCAGGAAAATCTAATAAATTAGCAGCTTCAACTAAATATAAAATTTTATTTTCATCCCAACCTTTTGAAATAGCATACTCTTTAATCCATAATATTTGTTTTTCTTCTTTTATTGTTGCGCCGCAACCGACTTGAATAGTACCAATATTATAATTAAGAATTTGTTTTGTATTTTCGATATTATCATCAATAATAATCTTATTATCTTGTTCAAAAATATCTCCTATTTTTTTAACTATTTTTCTATAATTATTAGGATATTTATTTATTATATATGTATATAAAGAATTATTAATAGTTTTTTCTGGAACTGTATATACAACTGCTGGAAATTTATTTACATCGGAATATAATTCTGCACATTGTGGATAATTTATAACTAAATCAAAATTATCTTTATATCTTAAATAAAACTCTCTACTTTCTTTACCTTGTGAATTATGTAATAATATCATGCGGCCCTCAATGAATTTATTCTAACTGAACCTGCTCCGCCATCGCCACCTTTAGGATATGAACTTCCTTGTGCAGCACCACCAATCCCACCATTGGCTTGTATTGTTCCATTGTTAGTATATGTTCCATATAATATATTTACTGAACCACCACCAGATGCTCCACCAGAATAACAATTAGTTAAAGTTCCACCATCTTTACCATTTGCTTTAACAACTCCAGATGAAGCAATATAAAGAAATCCTAATACAGATAAAATTATTAAACCGCCAGTACCTGTCTCCCCTGTACCAGCTGTACCACCTTCACCCCCTGGATTTCCTGCTCCACCAGAACAACCAGAACTAGCAGCCCCTATTCCACCTTTTCCGGCCGGAGCTACTGGTGCTGTTCCAGCCCCAAGTAAACCAGATGCTGCAGAACTTCCTGGACCTCCACTAAAAGATGTTCCAGCACAACTGTAATTTGAAGAAAATCCAGCTGCTTTATATTCTGCCGTAGTCCCAGCCCCTCCAGCACCGCATGCACCATCTATTCCAGAATTACCATTTACTCCCTGTACTACTATACCTGCTGGAGGGCAAACTGTAAGAACAGCAGCACCACCTGTAGCGGCTATTTTTCTTACAGTTGGAAGTGAGCTCCAGTTTGCATCATTATATGTAATTGTATTTCTATCTGAATAAAATTCAAGTCCGACGTTTTGACCGGCAATATTTCCACCACGAGCAGTCATATCAATTGTACCATATATATAACAATTGCCCATTACTTGAATATGAAGACCTTTGCATCTATATTGTGTTGTAATAGTAATTCCAGATGCAATAACTAAATCACATGGAATTATTTTAGTTACCATATCACCATCTTCTGTATTTGAAAATGTTTGGTTTGTCCCCCACCTTATCATATTGGCCAACCCATTCCTATAACTCTACCATACCATCTGTCTTCATCTCCTAAACTTTTGAAATTTAACATTGTAAGTGTACTAGCTGTACCATCAAAAGATGGAACAATATTCATCACCCATACAACACTACTTGGAAAAGTTATTGTTCGATTGGGCGTAGTATCTCTTTTCAAATATATATTAAACTCTGTAAGTTGGTCTTCAGCAACAGTTGTAGGAAATACAAAAACACAATCAGAATTTAATGTTAAATTAAAATTTTTTATATTAGATAGATCTATTGTATATGTAGCGCCAGTATTTGCTGCAATAAAGTTAGATGTAAAATTATCTATATATTCGACAACATCATCCCAATCTATTTTTAATCCGCTCACTATATCAGCCATTTTTATTTCTCCTACTCAACATATGTTCCTACATATACATAAAGATTTCCAATCATGGCGCGCGGATGAGTACGTGGGCCGAGGCGTGGAGTTTCGTTTAGACCATCAGTTACCGGTTCTTGTGCAGAAACAAAATTATACGTAGATGGAGTAGATGTTGATACTACATAAGTGCCAACTCCGCCCGCGGCGCCATTGCTATTAGAGTAATAATGATAATGCCTCTGCATCGCATCCCTCGTCCGCATCCCCAACACATTATACAGGCCATCGCTCATCACTGCAGCATCTATTACTTCATAATGCCGAGCCGTAGTTATGCTTCCAGCAATTCGGTAAGGATATATAGTTATATTGCTTGTGTTTGAGGTTTTACTGCCACCAGTAAGACCAGAGGCACTACATGTTATAACGGCCGATGAAGTTCCTATATTACCTGATATAATATTAGTAATAGTATAATCACCAGCAGGAATATCTCCAATCGAAGATGCCAAAGTAATTGTTCCGTATTCTCTATCATAAGAATAACATTTTGCTAATGCATTTAATAATATATAATTTTCTGGATATTTTGTGTTTGAGCCTTCATTAAACCATAAACTAAAAGATGTAGTTGATATTATTTGGTATGCTGTAATTGGAAAATTATAGTTATAATTATTTTGTTCTTGTTTTGTTATTTTATATAATATTGAACCCGCCGAAGCAGTAAATGGTTCATCTATTGTAGCGGCTATATCTGATGTTCTATTAGTTATAAATCTAAATTGGCCATTACACCATATTAAATCACCTATTGATAATTCTGGATCAAAGTCAGTTGCAGAGCCAGTTACGGTTGTTGCGCTTATTGTTACAGTTCCTGTCAATAAACCTGATGTCCATTTAGTATGTGCCGATATATTTCTTAAGAATGGAACATATTCTGGAAAGTTTGTTTCGGATAATGTCTTTGTTGGTGTAGCTAAACAGAACCATGGGTCTTCGTTTGATAATATTATATTTTCAAGTGTAGGCATTATTTTTCCAACCCTTAATAATTTACGTAATACAGCACTTGAAACAATTTCTTCTGAATTATTACTTATTGTAGTTTTTAAATCTATTTGTCTTGCTTTGAATTTAAATATACCCATTTAAGCAACCTCTTTGTAAAACAATATGCTTCCTTTTTTGGCGGTGATCGCACTATTAATAACTTCATTGGCAAACCTTACAACTATTGTTCCATTTGCTGATGGCAAAACAAATCCTTCTATTATAGCTATATTACCAACAGTTAAAGAAGATGCATTTGATGTAGATGGAAAATCATATGCACTTGAATAGTTAAGTGTTTGTGTTGTTGCTGTTAAAGTATATGTGGATATATATGAAATAAAAGTAGCTGTTGGTCCATTGATTGTCCAACGAGAACCAGTTGAAGTTATTGCAGAAGTATAATTTATTACAGCCTTAAAATAATAATATTTTCCACTTATAACATCAAAAGATAAATCTGTAATATCTTTTAATAAATTGGCTGTTGTATTGGCGGCTACATCAGTACTTAATACTTTCATTGATAATAAATTAAGTTCAACAGCATCCATTCTAAATTCATGATTTTTTAGGGTTTCTTCCGTTGATGTTGCTCCAATTACATCTGCATATAATGTAGCAGATGATACTATTGATTTTTCATCATTAGTAATTTCTGTCGCTAAATCTATTTGTCCCGCTCTTACTTTCATTATATTATTTTAACCCAATGTCTATCATTTATTAAAACTCCATTAAAAAGTTTATCATCACTTTTTTTCATATATTTTGCAATACTTTTATTTAATAATATATCTATAATATTTGCTTTAGTTAATGTACCATTTTTATTTGATACTAATAATGTTCCAGGTTTATATACTTTATCAATATAAGCTAAAACATATCCAGCAACTCCAATTGGAATTGATTTTGGTCTAATACCAACAGCATGCCCAAAAGTATCTGAACAAATTCCTATACAACACTTATCAGCTCTTCTTTTTGTTATTTCTAATCCATTGCCATATTCAGAATAACATAAACCTGGAATTATATCTTGTCTTGGTCTTAAGTCCCAATAGTCTGCATAGTCATTCCATACAGCATTATATATTTTTCCATGTGACCTAATAGCTCCATCGTTTACTGTACCACCAGGCGGAATACTATCAATATATAAATCACCTTCCTGATTTTCTATAAATCCATTTGTATTATCATGAAATAATTTTATAGGCGATTGAAGACTTCCATATTCCATTTCTATAATAGATGCTGCAACAGATAATGTTCTTATAGTAACTATATCACCATCTTCACACTCATCTTCATCTATGGTTATCAATGCTCCATCTAATGTATATTTAGCATATTCTAATAATATTCCATTTACAAATATTATGATTGATTGTTTTGATTGTGGAGTAAATGCTAATTCAATTTCGCATTCATTATCTAAATTAAAGTTTGTTGTTGCTAATGTTAATTCTACGTTTATTGGTTCAACAATTAAACCATCAGGCACACCCCATTGTCTTATATTTAATACTTGTGCTAAGTTTTTTACAAAAATATTATCACCATCTTCAACAACATCATTTTGAAAAATTAAAGAATCATCAGAAGTATCATAATCATCTGGATGTATTGTTTGTCCTTCAACTAATACTATCAATGTTGTTTTATTTATTGGTGTAAATGGTAATGTATAAGTAGACAATGTAGATGCAACAAATGTATGGTCATAGATAGTTGCTATCATTCCACCTTGTGCTACAATATCCCAATCTGTAGATGGGGGTTCAGAATTTATATTTGTTGATATTGCTATATAACTTGTGCCATTATAAGATACACCATCTTTTACATTATAAGTAGCAGTACTAGCCCAAGCACCAACCCAATTCATACCAGCACTACCTATAACAGCAGATGTTGCATCACCCCATCCACTAATTGTTTTGGGCCCATATATATCATAATTCAAACTATCAATATAAAATTCACCAATAGTTCCTAATGTTGCTAATGGTATTCCTTCTCCGTTTAATACTGATAAACCTTGAAGTCCTTGAGGGCCAACTAAAGAAACTCCACTTCCCCATCCACCAATTGTCTTTGGTCCATATATATCATAATCTATTTTATCAATATAAAATTCACCAATAGTTCCTAATGTTGCTAATGGTATTCCCTCATCATTTAATACAGATAAACCTTGAATACCATTTATACCTTGGATGCCTTGAATACCTTGTGGGCCAATTAAACTTATATAATCAATCCACCCGCCAGAAGTTTTAGGCCCATATAAATCTGATGTTAAATTGTTTATATAATATTCACCAACTTTTCCTAATGTTGCTAATGGCGCTCCATTCCCATTTAGAACAGATAATCCAGTCGGTCCAACAGTACAAGCTGTTGCTGGTCCCCAACCAGATTGTGTTTTAGGTCCATAAATATTATAATATAATTTATCAATATAAAATTCTCCAATTCTTCCCAATTCAGAATCTGGAGCACCTTCTCCATTTAATACAGAAATACCAATTGGTCCTTGTGACCCAACTGGTCCTTGCGGTCCAATCGGTCCAATCGGTCCATATGGGCCTTGAACACCTTGTGGTCCATATGGTCCAGCTGGTCCAGTTGGTCCATCGGGTCCTATAGGTCCTTGTGGCCCAATAGGTCCTTGTGGCCCTGTTGGTCCTATTGGTCCTGTTGGCCCCACAGTTACAATTTGTTTTATTAGTATGTTATCATCTGTAGCTAATACATCTTCATTAAAAATTAAAATATTATTATTTAATGAATAATCATTCGGGTGAATAATAGTTCCATTACATATACATATAATAGAATCTTTTGATAAAGGAATAAAGTCTAATGTTATTGATACTTGATTATAAACATTTTTCATTCCTTCGGTTATAGTTACAATAAAAGTTTCTGACTCTAAATGCATTAGTTCTGCTATTACCAATGCATTTAACATATTATCTACATATAATTTTCTTACTGCATGGTTTTCATCTGTGGGGTTTAAGTTTATTATTGGTATTGATGCAAAAGTTTTTGTACCGGTTATAATTTGATCTCCGGTTAAACTTACAAAAGCTGCAGGCTCTTCTCTATCTATTTCCTCAAATGGGTTTGTAGTATTAAGATTTTCTGCAGGTAATTTGAATACATTTGAAACTTTATTATATGGAGAACTCATATTTTATTCTTATGATATAGTTAGCGATATAGTAATTTCTGATAATGCGTTTTCTAGTCTTGTAATATTTTCTTGATAATCAGGACGATTTTTTATTTCTAATGGCGACATAGATTTGTAAAAATTTAATAAATTTGTTATCTGATTTATACGTATATTTAATTCTTGGGAACTAAGAATAGCTTTCTGTGTTTTTAATTGAGTATCTATCAATTCTATATCTTGAGCAGAGTTACTATATTGTTTATCTATAATTGATTGTTCTCTTTGATTATCTCTTTCTGTTTGTATTGCATAAGATAATGCTCTTAATTTTATTTCCAATAAATTTGCTTCTTCTGTTGAAGCGCTGTTTTTGAATTGAGTATATAAAGTTTCTTGTTCTTGTAATAATTCTTCTAGTTTAGTCATATTTTCTCCTTTAGTATGCTGCACACATATTTTCTATAGTACTTAAATCAAATGCTGTAACGCATCCTCTACCGTTTCTACAATTTTCAACGCCAGAGTCACAATCCAAAACTGAAAAATTATAATTATTTTTTATTTTTTCTTCAATAATATCATACACCATTCCTTCGTCATACATATGTAAAAAATAATCATGATATAATTTTGCATTTGGATAATGAAAATCTATTGCTTGAATATTACTTTCTGTCACCTGCATTTCTATAATATTTAGATGCTTTATACCTATATTATTCAGGGTAGGTAATAAGTTTATTAATTTTTCTTTATTTAATGGCCATGCTGGTTCTTCTATTGACATAGTAAATCCATGTTTAACTCCATTCTCGATATTTTTTAATACTTTAGTATCAAAATTAGATGCACTTATATGAACCCTAAATTCATGTATTCCCCAATCCTTCAAACGTTCATAATTGTCTTCGTTTAATAATAATCCATTAGTATATAAAAAGAAATAAGTATTAATATTTTTTTGTTTTGCGTTTCGTTTTAATAAATATGCCACTTGTTCCAATTCATTCATATATAACAAAGTTTCACCAAAACTTTGATATGCAATACTTAATGGTTTATAATCTGGATGTAATACTTTGAAAAACGTATCTGCTATTTCTTGATTTACATCTATAGAAAAATTATTACTATCTTTTCTATTTGGGTCATAATAACAATATGGACATTTATACATACATTCATTGCCGAGTTGTATTCCTCCACCACACCATATACCAGGAACTATTTTTTCTGCTTCTCCAGTAAAACAAGTTCTGCATCCGGGTGATATTTTTCCAACATGAACACAATGGCCATGTGCATGATATTCTAATTCTTTTATTGTCTTTCTTCTTTTTAATTTTTCCTCAAATATTTCAGTTCTGCTTACTATTTGTATCATTTATTTTCTCCATTTTATATTGATGATTACAAAAAACAACTTCTCTTATATCTTCTATTAAAAGTCCAATTCTGCTTTCGGGAACACAAACATTATATTTATCTGTTGTTGTAATATCCTTTTCTAATCTTCCATATGTCTCTACTATTATTTCTTGTTTATCGTTTTTTAAGTATGTTCTTTGGTCTGCCCTTGGTTTCAAATGAAACAATTCGTTTATTATTAAACCAGGATATTGATTTGCAATAATATCATTTGATAATATATCCATTTCTTTAATATATCTTTGTGTAAACTCTTTGCCTATTAAAATTGTACTTTCAATAATTCCTACACCTATATTTCTTATTCCAATATCATATAAACATTTTATACCATCGTTAAGATATGCAATATTATATGGATGAGTTACCATATGTACTGGTATTCTTTCTGGACCAAAAATTTCTAACAATTCTTTAATATTTTTTATGGCAATATCATAAGAGTTTTGTTCATCTTTTGTTATTCTTAATTGATTCATATATTTTGTGCCATCTAAACTTACGGCATAATATATATTTTCATATTTTCTCATTAAAGATATTAAAGTATTATCTATAATAGTCCCATTAGTTGTTATAATATATTCATGAACTTTATATGGAAAATTTTCTTCAAAAAATTCAATTAGCTTTTGTATTTTATCAATAGCTAACATAGGTTCTCCACCTAAAAATTCAACACTAAATTTATGTGTCGCATAATTACCTATGTCTTTAGCTAAATTAAGTAAAGCATCTAATTCGTATATAGATGTTTTATTTTCTTCATAACAATATAAACATTTCATGTTACATAATTTTGTGACATGTATTACATAAGTTTCTAATACTAACATTTATTTTCCTTATTTTTTAAGTACTCTTCTATTGCATCAATTTTTTCTATCATTATTTGTAGCATTTTTACATTCAAAAGTACTGTATCTAATAAGTCTATAGGTTTTTGATTGTTATATTTTTCAGTTTCTGCTTCATTTATTTTATCAATAACATTATCAAAATCTTTTATAATTATTGGATCTACATTTTCCATAATTATTTCATCATTTTCATTTCTTGTTACATTATTTAAGTCTGTTACTATTTTACATAAACCACTTAAACCAACACAATCTTTTAATGGTTTATATTCTTGGTCTTTTTTTGTTATAGACATTTTATTCATTCTCCACTCTACAGTTTTTGATTGCTGATTTTGCCAGTGCCTGAAAATAATTATCAATTTTCATAAACTCACAATATCCTTTTTTAGGCGTAATAAATATACTACCCTTATTCATATAATTTACACTGATACATCTAAAACATTTATCCATAATACAAACACAATTACTGTCACATAATAAATCTGTTCCATCATATTCATCATATATTCTTTTTTTATCAAAATCAAATCCATCAAATATGTTTCCTATAATAAATTGATGAGAATATTCATCGTTGCGTTTTTCAAGATAAAACTGATGACATGGATATATATTGCCATTCGGGGAAATACTAATAAAACTTTCACCGGCTCCACATGGTTTACTACAAACACTATTTTGATTATCATTAAAAACATTACTTATTGGAGAATATAAATTAAAAATCTTACTATTCTTAGTTTTAATTGCTTCTTGTAATAATTCTTCATATATTTTTTTTGTTTCTAAATAATATAATTCCCAATCTTCTTTTTCCCATTCAGCTTCTTGTATTGGAATAAACCAAATATGTTTGAACCCCCAATCCTTAAATAACTTAAAGTTATTATATAAATCCTTTATACTGTCTTTTGTTAAACAACCATGAATAGTTAAACTAAATGGCAAAGACTTAAATAATTCTAAATAATATTTTTTATTATTTAATATTAAATCAAAAGAAGATTTTCCGCTTTTAGTTGGACGATTTGTATCTTGACTTTCTTTGTTGCCATCAACAGATAATTGAACTCTTAGTTTTATTAAATCATCGTATATAATATCTTTTAATGTATTATATAAATATTTTGTCATTATGGTTGCATTAGTAATAATTTCTATTTCAGTTTTAATTTGTTTTTGTTTACAATATTCATATATTTTTTTAATATGTTTAGGAAACAAAGTAGGCTCACCACCAAATAACATAAGTCCTATATAATTATCTGGATATTGTATGTTATGTTCTTTAGCATATTTTTTATTATATAATAAATTGTTATATAAAAAATCAATAGATTTATAAAGAATATCAATCGACATTGTATCATTTGATTGCTGAACAAAACAATACTTACATTGTAAATTACATTTTTCTGTAATTATAATACTTGCTTTTGTCGGTAGCATTTTATCATAATAAACATTGGAATAATATTTATTATTTATCAATAAGTTGATTGCTTTTTCTAATTTTTCTTTATATATCATAATACCGCTAATTTATTTTCTAAACCCAAAATAAAGTTTTTATTTCTATGCTCTATATCTTGTACTGCTTCTGGTGTACCAAAATCAATATTATATTTCATTCCATCTATAAAAACAAAACAACTAGGAAAATTATTATCAAATGTAGTATTTATCATATACGATTTCATATTATAATCATTATATAATATATTTATTACACTATTTAATTCTGTGCAAATGTTATCTGAGCATAGTTCTTTAATATCTTTATAATTTGATACTTTAGAATTATTAAAAAAATATGGAAATTGACTTTTATATTTAGGAAATAAAAATTCATCTAAAAATAAATTTTCCAATATAGTTCTTATTAAGGCGTCTTCTTTAGAAACAGAACACCCATATGTCAACATATATTTATTATGCTGTGGAATATATCTTAAAAAAGCAAAGGCTGGTACTTTATAAAAAGCACTAAAATCTTTAATTATAAAATCGTTTTTATCTTGATATAATAAATCAATTAAAAAATTTACATTATTAGAATCAATAGTTGATAAATCTAATGTTGGAGCAACAATATCATTTTCATATACTCTTGTTTCTATATCTCTTTCTATTACTTCACATAAACCATGTAAAATAGCTTCTTCTATAGTATTCCCTGCTGCCATACCATTTGTACCATGCAATAAAAAAACAATTAAACTATATGGTATATATAAATCATCTTTACCAGTAATTAAATCAACTCCTTGGTACCATTGTAAATAAATATCTGACAATTTTTCTCTGTTATCCTTAACTTTTAATATTGTCGATAATAAATTGGAATAAGCACAATTATATATAAAATCCAAATTTATACATTTATTATTTAAACTTTTTTCTGTTGTAATAATAAATTTTGCAGGATTATGTAAATAAGAAAAACAACTTAAACGTTCAACCGCTTCTGCTAAAACAGAACAATATGCTTGTAAATTAGTTAAACCTTTACCACTTGTTTTTTTAACGCCTATAAGTTTTACAGCGGCATCAGAATAATATATACTTGGGTCAATAAAATTACCATGTATAGAATTTATATATTTGGGATATATTTCCCAAGAACTTATAAGGTTTATTTTTTCTGTTATATTTAATAAATTACTTAATGTTGCTTTTGGTTCTTTTGTTCTATATGTGCCACTATGATTATATAATTTATAATTATTATTATAATTTAGATTAAACATTATCACCCCGAAAAATATAATTTACGATATAATAAATTATATTATCACGGGTCTATAAAATCTTTAACCTGCTTACATGCAAATCTGGTATTGCAATAACATGAATTTACACTTGGGCCTTGACTATTACAGGCACACACTTCCATATTATTATACCAACCGCCATCATATATATTACAAGGACACGATGACCTGCTATGACATCCACAGTTTGATGATCTATTTCTACATGTAGCTTGTGCCTGACATGAACATAAATATTGAGTTCTTGATTGACATGCACAAGTTAATCTTTGTGTTCTACTTGTACACAATGAATCATTATGTGTTCTTGAATTACAATTACATTGTTTTAAGTTATTATCTATTTGGTCGTTAACACTATTAAAGGTTTTTGGTGACACAAAAGAACTACTAGAATGTGATGGACAATAAGATCCTGTTATATCATTATAAGATGCGTCATCTGGTTGTCCTGTGTTATTATTAATTGCCGGCCATGATGGACCAGGATATGGAGCAGTAAACAGCGCATCTATTTTATCATATTGAACAGTTGGTGCCGCTTTATAAAAATCCCCCGGATAATATGTACCACCTTGTGTTGCTGCATCATGTGATGGACAATTTAATGAACCAGGCCTAGCACTTTTAAACCCTAAAGTTATTTGTGTATCTGTAGATAAGCCTGCGCCTCTTTTAGAATACATATCTTCTAATAAATCTTTTAAATCATCAAAGTGTCTTCTTTTGTTTTTATTTTCAGAAAAGTCTTCTTTAGCTGTCATTTTTTCTTGTAATGATTTAAAACTTTTTGCTTCACTCATATTATTATCCTTCTGTAAAATTTAAATCTTTGACAAAAACAAGCCAATCAAATGTTGTTGTTGCCGTACCAGAAATATAAACCTTAAATCCGTTTATTGTTTTATCTGTAACCCAATAGTCACCTAAATTTCCACCAGTAACACCGCTTGTTGGTTGTGATGGCGTAATTGAAACTGAATATGAAGATGTTTTTAATAAAGGACTAAAAGTAATTTCTGTATAATTAGGACTGTCATCATATCTTTTAAAATTAGCAGTACCACCTTTAACAACTAACATATTATTTATTACATATCTTGCTGTAGCCGGAAGATTTGCCCCAGTTAAATAACTTAAAGCTATTTGTTTATCTTTTATCTTAAATTTAGATGCAAATGGTAATTTCATATAATTATCCTAAATATTTTACAAAAATAAACCAATTAAATTTAGTCGTTGCTGTTCCTGTTATATTAACTCTAAAGCTATTAGTTGTTTTATAATCTACCCAAAATTCTCCTAATTGTCCACCTGGGTTTTCCGCCGGAGTAATTAAAACTGTATATTCTCCACCGCTATACATCGAAGGTAATGCTGGACTAAAAGTTACCGCACACCATTGTAATGGTTCATTATCAAATGGTACAAAATTAGCTTCACCTTGATACAATAATATCATATCGTTAATAGTATCTTGTGCCACAGGTATTAAATTTGTTTGTGTTAAATATGCTTCTTCTATTTGTTTATCTTTTACTAAAAATTTAGATGGAATTTTATCTGCCATGTTATTATCCTATTTTATAATTATACTTTTACTTGTTATAATTCTTTCTGTAGTTATACCACTATAAGCTATAGTGCAAAATATATTCAATTCAGGTGACCAACAAACTGAATAATAATTATTAGCTATAGAAGGGGTAGTTCTTGTGGCCCAATTAATACCATCACTACTAGTCATAACTTTTTCTGTTACTAAACCATTAGTATAAGATACAACACAAAACATGTTTAATTCAGGTGACCAACAAACTGAAGCCCAATAATTATCTATAGAAGGTGTAGTTCTTGTGGCCCAATTAATACCATCGCTACTTGTTATAATTCTTTGTGTTGTTATACCACTATAAGCCACAGTACAAAAGATATGTAATTCAGGTGACCAACAAACTGAAATCCATTGATTAGCTATAGAAGGAGTAGTTCTTGTGGCCCAATTAATACCATTGCTACTTGTCATAACTCTTTCTGTTACTAAACCACTAGTAGATACCGCGCAAAACATATATAATTCAGGTGACCAACAAACCGAAATCCATTGGTTATCTATAGAAGGAGTAGTTTTTGTGGCCCAATTAATACCATCACTACTTGTCATAACTCTTTCTGTTACTAAACCACTAGTAGATACTGCACAAAACATATATAATTCAGGTGACCAACAAATAAATTCCCATTGATTGTCTATAGAAGGAGTAGTCCTTGTAGCCCAATTAATACCATCGCTACTTGTCATAACTCTTTCTGTTACTAAACCATCATAAGCTATTGCGCAAAACATATATAATTCAGGTGACCAACATATTGAACGCCATCCATTACTTATAGAAGGAGTAGTTCTTGTAGCCCAATTAATACCATCGTTGCTTGTCATAACCCTTTCCGTTACTAAACCGCCACCAATAGCACAGAACATATTTAGTTCAGGTGACCAACAAACCGAATACCAACCATTAGCTACAGAAGGTGTAGTTTTTGTGGCCCAACAACTCATTGCTATATTTGCTGCAATTTTTTGTAAAGTTTTATTCATTTAATATAAACTCATTATTTATATATTTATATTTATAATCTTCATAATCTTCAGGTAAATCAAAAACACTCTCAATAATATAATTATTAAAATTAAATCCTAAATAATAAAAATTACCTTCAAAATCTATTGCTCTTATTTTATATTCATTTTCATATTTACCATGTTCTATAACTTTAGCCCATAGTATAATTATGTTTGTTTCTTTTTCAATTAAAATATTTATCATACCAATACTAACCTTTTTGTTGTTATAACTTTTTCTGTTGCTAAACCAGTACCTGACACAGCACATAACATAACTAATTGTGGTGACCAACATATTGAAAGCCATGAATTATCTACAGAAGGCGTAGTTCTTGTAGCCCAGTTAATACCATTACTACTTGTCATAATTCTTTGTGTTGCCGAACCATTATTAGCCATAGCACAAAATATATTTAATTCAGGTGACCAACAAACTGATGTAAATTGATTAGATATACTTGGGGTTGTTTTTGTAGCCCAATTAATACTATCATTACTAGTCATAACTATTTCTGTTGTTGAACCGACAAAAGCTACTGCACAAAATATATGTAATTCGGGCGACCAACATATTGCCCACCAACCATTGTCTATAGAAGGAGTAGTTCTTGTGGCCCAATTAATACCATCATTACTTGTCATAACCCTTTCTGTTACTAAACCACTATAGGCTATAGCACAAAATGTATGTAATTCAGGCGACCAACAAACTGAAGACCAAGTATTGTTTATGGACGGCGTAGTCCTTGTAGCCCAGTTAATACCATCGCTGCTTGTCATAACTCTTTCTGTTACTAAACCACTTTGTGATATAGCACAGAACATGTTTAATTCAGGCGACCAACAAACTGAAGTCCAATTGTTAGCTATACTCGGCGTAGTTCTTAATGTCCAAGCTGTTCCGTTATTACTAGTCATAACTTTTTGTGTTACAGTACCATTATCAGATACAACACAAAACATGTTTAATTCAGGCGACCAACAAACTGAAGTCCAATAATTTGCTATAGAAGGGGTAGTTCTTGTAGCCCAAACAATACCATCACTACTTGTCATAATTCTTTGCGTTGCTGAACCACTTTGTGATACAGCACAAAATATATTTAATTCAGGTGACCAACAAACCGAAGACCAAGTAATAGTTATATTAGGAGTAGCTCTAGTTACAAAAGATGATACATGATAATCTGCTAATATATTTTTTATAACATTATTCATATTTTATTTTATACCAAATCGTCTGGAAATAATGATGTCATAATTCTATTAAAGTTTCCTGTATTAGATACTGCAACAAATATTCCTAACTTTGGTGACCAGGTTATTGATTTCCATGCATTTGTAGTTGCAGCATAATTTAATGCCCAATTAATACCATCTTTGCTTGTTGCAACTCTTTTAGTTCCTAAGTCTGCCACAGCACAAAACATTCCTAATTCTGGAGCCCAAGTAATAGACGTCCATTGTGTGCTGACTGGAGGAGAAGGTATATTTCCTAATGTCCAATTAGCTCCATCAGAACTAATCATTAAATTATTTGTTGCATTACTATTAGAAGCAACTGCAGCAAAGATACCTAACTCAGAAGACCAACAGACTGAAGTCCATGAATTTTGTTCTGGTGCTGTAACCAAAGTCCATAAACCTTCACCGGTGCTACTACTATACATTATTCTTTCAGTTCCTGAACTTGCAACTGCTACAAACATATTTAATTTAGGCGACCAACAAACAGATTGCCAAGCACTTAGATTATAAGTTGCTTGTGTTTGTACAGTCCAAAATACTGTTGCTATTAAACCATCTGAAGACCAAACTTTTGTTCCAATTGCAACACTAAAATTATTTGTTGCTGTAGTTGCGGCAACAGCACAAAAACTATTAAGTTCTGATGCCCAACAAACTGCTTGCCATTGATTTCCATTATGTACATCAGTTTCTTGAATATCCCAGCTAAATCCATCAATAGTTACCGCAAATCTCCCGCTACTTCCAACTATTGCAGTTTCTACGTCTGATGATTGTGATATTCCATTCCATTCATAATCTAATATATTCCATGTCGCTAACGATGGACTACTTAATGAATCGTGCCATATTATTCCATCGTAACTTATCATAGAGCGGTTTGTTGTTCCAGATGAGGCAATAGCAATAAACATTTCTAATTTGTCTGACCATGCGATTTCAGCAAAATTGTTATTAGATGAACTTGGTTTTGGATTCCAAGTTGTAGTAATTTGTTTTCCTAATAAGTTTCTGTTATGTTTTGTATATTGCAATAATATAGGTTCTACATCTATTACTTCTTCTTCTAATATATCAAATAGATATTTTTTACTTACAACATGTGTATCTTTTGTTGGTACTGTTACCGGAACTTCTATAAAATCATTAAATACTTTAATACCACCAACATTTTGATTATTTTCTGCATGAACAAAATTAAAATCTATTAATTCCCAAATATTATAAACTGTCCAAGATGTGGCTAAATTAGGCGTATTATTTATGTTATCATTTATTAAAGATTTATAAATTACAATTCCATATTTAGTTAAATCATCTAATGCATATGTAGCTATTGATGACCATGTTGGATATACAGTATCAATATAAGATGTCCAATATGTTGTTGCTATTGTTGGAATATTATTTATGTTATTAGATTGTAATGATAAATATGCAATACTTTCAAATAATATTCCATCATTTAAGTTATATGTGGCTATTGATGACCAGGCTGGAAACGCTGGTGGATCTGTTGCTAATGTTCTTCCAGGAGTATTATATCTATTATCATTTATTAAAGAACGATATAATAAATCATTATATACTGAAATATTACCATATGAATATGATGTATCTGCTGACCATGGCATTCCAATCCCGGCATCTCCAGTATCACCTTTTATACCAAATAAATGTTTTACTACAATAACATCATTTTGTATTTCTAAATCATATGGCGTAATAATATCTGGTTGAAATGTTAATTTAGTTTTATCTAATAAATTACCAGGCAATCCTAAATAATAATCATCTGGATGTAATATCGCTCCATTTAATAAACAAATTAAATTCGTTTTTGATACAGCGGAAAATCCAAGAGATACAGTAAAAGAAGTATCCCCATTAAATTCAGAATCTATATTGACACTATATGTATATTCTCTTAATGGATATTCATTCCATGGTTCAGACCTATTTCTATCGTATGCTTCTAATACATTTGATAATGTTACTGTTCTTTCTTCTGGTTGATTATAATTTAGATAATGTATTATTGATTCTGTATTTACATAACCATTTATAATATTTTCGATACTATATGTTATTAGTAATGCATCATTTTCGGATATTGGTGCTTCATCTGCCGGAAATAAAACTTTACCATTTATAATATCTAAATAAGCTAATCCATATTTTTCTGGATTATCTATTGGAAAAGAATTAGGTGGATATGTTAAATCCACTGATAAATCTTTTGGCATAAATATATAATACTTTGGTTTATCATGTGAATTTCTTTCATCTTTGTATTCTGTTAAATTTCCATAGGTATCTTTTATATTTAGAAAAGTAATATTATTTGATATACCTGGTAAACCACCCGTATTTGTCCTAAAAATTGTTTCATGAAACCCATTATATTTTGAAGATAATTCATAATCTATTTCTTGTACAACAAGATTTGGTCTATTGGTTGAATAGCTACCTGAAGATTTTCTTAACAATCTAAATCTCATAAAGTATTGTCTATTGTATTTTAGACAAACTTTTGCGGGTATATTTATTTTATAATATGTATTCAATAATTTATTTGGCGTATCTATTTGTTCTTCTATTGTTGAATGAGTATCATATCCAATGTGGTCATATGGTATCATTAGAATACCGGTGTGTTGATAATCTTTATAATATGAATCATCCCAAAATGGATATTGATTTTTATAATCATTTATTTCGGTTGTTGATAACCCGGCCGTTGCAATAGATAATGTTGCTCCAGCCAATACAGCAGTACTATTTTTGAACATTGTTATTTCACTGTTGGTTGATAATGAAACTGCACCAGGTTCATATATTATAACGGTATTTAAGAATGTTCCACCAACTGTTGTAGCAAATCCGGAGATTTGTGCCATTTGTGCTTCACCATCTCCATCTGTAACCATTATAAAATCTTCTAATGCCGATGGTAATGTTATACCTGGAACAAATTGATCTTGTATATCTATTGTATTTGTAAAATTACGTAAACTTAAATCTACAACTAATCCAATTTGTCCCGGTTCTAATGTTGCAGATATTTGAGAAGATAATGTTGCTATTGATGTTAAATTTAGTTGTGTAACATAAGAATTATTAGCATTTAACATTGCATAAGGGTCAGCAGTATGAATATGCACTTCTAATCCTTCATGCTCACTTCCGCTGTCATAAGTACCTAAAGCAATTGTAACTTGTCTTAATTCAATGTCTTTATTAGCTAGTTCTGATTTTAATGGTTCATCATATCTTATTGGAAAAGTATATCTTGAAAAATTATTTAATACTGGTATTTGTGATTCTGGTTTTACTGTTTCATATATTGTTGCTAAAGTACCTGGCACAATATAATTAGGACCATCTATATCATATAAATTTAATGTCATTAAGTGTGAGTTCATTGCATATTCAAATGGTAACATTGAATTATCTAAATGACATAATGTTGGATTTGAAAATTTTCTTATATTATATAATCCTGTTGTGTCTTCATCTGGAAACATTTCAGCGTCTTCAAATAAAACAAAAGACCGAATACCTGTATAATCAAATACTTGTTTTATATCTTCAATAGTTGTTACGCCATTTGTGTTCTTTAATAATATAGAATATAATGGATATGATCTTTCGCTTTCGGTATATACTTTATCGTGTTTTGTATGTTTTGGTGTAACGAACTTACTTTCTGGTTCTGCTATACGTTCTACCAAAGGTAATTGTTGTGAAGTTGTTCTTTTGAATACTACTTGTATTAGTTCTCTACGATACCAATTTTTTTTAATAACCGGAGGAAATGTTATAGTAGAAAATCCTCCTGTTGGAGAAAATTCTACAATTGATTCTTCATATTGGTCAGATGCTTTTAATTTTCCAGAATATATTTTTGCTGTTAAATCCGTGACTTCTATTTTGAATTTTTGTTCACTTTCAAAAACACCATCGGCCAATAAGTAGTTAAATCCTTCACGTTCGGCATTTATTGCATTATCATTATGTAATAGGTCTGCTACTATTTGTAATAATGGCTCTGAAGTTACTTGTGAGCCATATGGTATAGTTCTTATTTGTGTATCTACTGCTGCTCCATCAGTGATAATACTGATTGGGTCTGATGGTAATAATGGTAATAAATAGGTTTCTCCATTTATTATTTTATATACTTTATTTTTTAATTCAGCCATATGTTTCCTCTTTTTAGTTTATAGGCGCAAGAATAGTCCAAGATATATAAAATGCTGTTAAAGAATTTTTTTCAAATCTATGACTTGAATCTAAATATACCGCAGAAAACATTTCATCTAATTCATTAAATAAAAATGCTTCAGTATATGTAAGTTTTTCTACGCCAATAATATTACCATTGCCATATTGTCCAGACATAACAACAGAAAATGTTGCGGAATAATCATCTATAAAATCATCTGCACAATCTCTATATTCAACTGAACTAGTTGAAATTGGATAAAAATCTCCAAAAGTTGTATTTACAAATCGAGTGTTTGCTGTAACTCCAACGCCTGCATTATATCCATTTCTTGGAATAATTGAATTTATAACATTATGTTTACCAATATCATATGTAAATTTTATAGTTGTATATAAAGGTTCTGCTGAAGCATTTTCATATGATACATATTTCCATGCGGTGTTTGCATAGTCATAATATAGTCTTGAATTAGTTTCTGGACTACTATATGTTATTACGAAATCGGCATCTGGTCTTACACTATGCGAAGGAGTACAAACTTTACTACTTTCATTTGCAGATTCTGATATAATTTTTGTTGGCGGATTGCCATCTGGTTTTCGTGTATATGGATATGTAAAAGTTTCTCCACTCGCGTTTCCAAAATATAATGTTTCAACCAAAACACTTTCTTTTAAGAATTCAATCTTAAAAGTTCCTTGTGATGGTGGACGATTTACAGAATGTATTGTGTATATTTTTTCACCACCAGTTCCTAAAGTATATCCGTTTGTACCAAGACTATTTAATCTTTCAAAAAAAGTAGTTGCTGCTCCTGGATATTGTCCATCCGCATCATCTCTGTTTCCGCCTGGTGCAAAACTATTATATGGAATATTAGCTCTTGTTGATGTCTCTCCAAGATTATAATAGTAAAATTTACTTGGAGTACTAAATGTATTTGCATTTCCGAAACGCATTTTAGATATTCTGAGCTGTGCTGGACTTAATGCCCCGGCCCAAGGGCTTGTTCCTTGTGAAATTAAACGTATTAAATTTGTTTTGCTTTGGTTTACTAATGCATTTTGTTTTCCAGAACTTTTTAATATTCTTCCGGTTTTTTCATCTATTTGATGCCATTGAACAAAACCTTTTAATGGCCCCATATCTTCTACTAATATTGAGGGAGCAGTTCCCTTTCTTAAATTTCTATCAAATATTTGTTTGAATAAACTCATATTATTTCCTCTCGCGAATGCTTTATTTTATTTTTAATTTTATTAAATATTTATTATCTTTTTTTTATATTGCAACAACCTGAAAAACTTCATTAAGCAATACCGATTTATCATAAAAAATTGTTGTTTGATCTCCACTAGCATCATAATAATAACCATAATCATATCTAGGTACACCTAATAATAATATATCAGAAAGTTCTTTCAAATCATGAACATCCAAAGTATCTGAAGTATCTTTGTATATATGTTCTATATACATACCACCTGCTAAATTATGTACTCCGCGTTCTATTTCACCGGTCCAATCTATTCTACCTGGGTCAGAAACTTTTGGCATATGTGTATTATCATCTTCTTGATCTAAAGAATAATCTGGAATAGTATCTTCTTCAATATATGTATATGGATTTAAATATATTGAAACTAAAGGATCTTCAATGGCATATTTTAATGTTACTATATATAAGTCACTATCATCTATAAGTAATTGAATTGTTTCTGCTGCTTCATTGACTCCGCCTGGGTCTGGTTGTAAAGGAATAAAAATTCTAAATGCTTCTTCTAAATATTCTATATGTTCAGGTTTTAAAAAAGTTAAAAACTTATTTATCAATAGTCTATGCTGCATTGTATATCCAGCTTCTTCAACAAGCCCCTCAAATCCAACTTTACGTGTTAGTATTGGTTTAACGTAAAAAGATTTATTATATGTATTTGTTGGATTATTCATGCTTAAATATCTTCGTGGGTCTTCTGCCGCATATAACTCATCATTTAATAAATATCCAAATGTTGAATATGTATGGAATGTAGACAGATCTTCATCATATGGATTTATTTCAATTAAATTTCCATCACCGTCATTCCAAAATTCTAATAATTCTATATCATAACCTAAGGCTCCAAAAAATAAATCATAAGATAGTTTTGTTCCTCTTATTTGTAATAAATCAAAAAGGTTTGACAACAGTTCTCTATAAAGTCGATCTGATATTTTTTGTTTTAATGTATTATCATTATCTCTTGATATTTTTCCTAAACCCAAAGATAATCCTAAATTTTCTAAAAATTTCCAGCGAGTATATAATGGGTCCGAAATTGTTTTAATATCATTTTGATATGCCCATAATATATCAAAATATTCCATACAAGTATTCATTACAGCATATAACAAATAATTTTCTTCTATATTTTTTTTATCAAAATCAGTTAAAAGTTTTAAGTAATTATCTTTGAAAAAATTATCATATATAACAACCTCTTGTTTTGTGCTATATGTATATGTTATATCCTCAATAATTTCTGTATAATAAAACGCCAATGTTGCTGAACCAATATTGATACCATAATAATAATTTTTACTATTTTCTGTAATAAATAAAATATTATTATCTAAAGAAGCGAATGATAATTTAGAATCATTATAAGCTATTTCGGTTTTTGCAGAGTCTTTAGTTCTTTGTAAATATACCTTAAATTCACATTTATCAGTACTGTTTATATATAAATATTTACTATTTAATTCTACAGTTAGTTCAGGATATTTCATATAATTACCGTGCTTACCTTTAATGCAAACATATCATATATTCCTACAATATTAGCATTTTCTTGTTCTAGTTCTTTTAGTTGATCTAATATTGAATCATCTAATAAAAAGAAATATGATTGAGCTAATATCTCTGCATCTAAACTGTTTAGTGTTGTGAAATTTGTATTATATACAATATCCTTAATTCCATATCCTTGTATATTTTGATTTATTATGTTTGATATAACAGGTCCACTCAATGTGTTTCCTATAGAATGAAAATAATTATTATTATCATAAGAAAAATATTCTTTAATAGTTTCTATAATTGTATTATATGCATCGGATGATGAAAAATTTTCATCAATAGATACCATCATATCTAATCCAATTGGAATGAAACGCACTGTCTTAAATACATTTTCTAAACATAACATTCTTTTATCTAATGTATTTAATTGATTTTTCAATTGAAGTGTTTCACCTAATGGTCTATATGGATTTTGTAAATATGCTGCACTAATTCTATCAAATGTTTTTTCTTTATATAATATTTCAATATAAGTTACAGTGTTATCATATCCTTGATTATAATATGGTTGAGCTGCTGGATTTATTGTACCATCTATACATTGCAGAGAAACTGAGCCATTACCATCGTCTGGATCATAAGTTGTATTTGAAAATGGTGGAAGGTCTAAAATTCCATCTGGCGCTAAAACACTATCATAATAACTATTATCAGCCTGGTTAACTGTTAAGTTATCTATATTATAAAAATCTATATTTCCTATTGGAGTTAAAACTTGATTTATTAAAGCATAAAATTCAAACTGATAATCTTTTCCATCTTCTAATTGTGTTGTTAAACTTAAATTAATTTGAGGGCCAGTCAGGTCAAATACATCTTGATGCCAAGCGGCATTCTCTTCATAAAAATCTTCAATCGATGGTGTTTGTTTTATTCCTCCAACAATTTCAAACAATGTTATTTTAGTTATTTGTGGAAAAGATAACATATATTGAGTGGCTAAAATTGGATCTAATAATCTTAATGATAATTCACTTGTTTCATAATTATAAATATTGTCTGCTATATCCTTAAAAAATGTTTCCGTGCTTTCTATATTAGTTGTAACTGCGTTTGCTTCAGTGTCTTGTACATTTAATATTGATAATGAGTCAACAACGACATCTGAATCATTTTTTGCATAAATTATTATGTCTTTATATAGATGTGGAAAAGAAAGTACTAAACTATCATCTTTATCTTTTAATGTATATTCTAATAATGGCCCATAACTATATCCTGTGTTTTGGTCCCATGCCGATGTCTTTAAGAATGTGGCTGTAGCAAACATTTTGTTTTCATTTATATTCAAAAGTAATTCATTTGAATCATAATGAAAAACATTTTGTTGTGATTTGAAAACTTTTTCTGTTTGTGTTTCTGGTCTATATACTTTTTGACGCCAGCCCATTATGTTTAATAAATTTAATAATTCTTCAGAAGTTGTAAGTGGATCTAATATTTCTATACTTGAATTTTCTCCATCATCAAAAGACTTAAACACAATTCTTCCTTCTAACGTATTATTTGGATTTGACTCATATGAGAAAAATTCATAATTACTATATAAACCATATTCATCTGGAATATTTGGGTCTGTTGTTATTTTATTTTGTATTAAAGACTGCAAAGCAGAAGCAAATGATGTTGACGTTCTTGTTCCTACTGGAATGGTTAAAGTAAATATATATTCTGAATCTCCATTTAATCGAAATTTTAGAATATTATTTTGGCCTTGTTGTACATTATTTACAATATTTATAGAAGCAAAATAATTACTTCTAATTATTGCGGGTTCATCTGCCGAACTGCTAACAACATTATTTAAGTTATAATAATTACCTTCAAATAATATTTGGTCTACTAATAAATTCAAATGATTATATGCTGTAACTACTAAAGATCCAGATAAAATATTTTGACTTTCTAAATCATATAAATATTGATATAATCCTTCGTTGTTTTCATAAAAGAAATCTGTTATATTTTCGTCAGTTATTGCGCCATCATTTATACCGTATAAATTACAATAAGTATTTAAGCTTAGTAAAAACTTTTCAGTATAAGTTGTTAAAGTGTCGTCCGAAGATACTTCTGGAATAACATAATCTTCAAAGTCTCTTTGAGGTACAATCCAATGATATGCATGAAGCAAAGGAATTGTTGATGATATTTCGCTATATTGTGGAGTTTCAATTTTATGTTTTATTACCGATTGATATAATGCTCCCTTAGCATCAAGCTCATCTATTATAGCTCTTCCTCGTCCATATCTTAATGGTGCAATATATTGTGCATCATATATTGTTTCTCTATCTGAACCACCAGACCCAGCGGTTAAATTTGTAAAAGTAACATCTAATGAAGTTCCACCATAATTAAATGTTATAGTCTGGTTTAATGTGTTTGCTATAATATTATTTGTTTTTCCACCGCCAGATCTTCCAAAAATTAAAATATTACCACCTATATGTTCTTCAAAAAAAGCACTACCAAAATCATTTGATCCAAAAAATATATCAGCTGATCCATTTTGTTTATAACTAATAATATAATGTGGGATACCATTTGGAAATGTTGGTGGAGCAAGAATAGGAGCAACAACAAAACTTTCTGTTGGCAACAATTCTATATATGTATTATATGATGTTTGATAATATATTCTTATTGAATCTTCAATTATGTTTATATTTGGAATAGATAGCTTAAAATTTTCAAAAGTTTTATCGCTTATAGGTGTCAATAACTGAAATGTTTCTCCGGAATATGCATCAAGTCTAAAACTATCTCTAACATAATTAGATGAAAAAACTACAATATCATTTAGATAATTATATTTATTATCTGTTTTTGATATTAGTTCAAATGTTATTGTATCATTGTTTAAGTCGACTGTTGATAGCTTTGTAAAACGAGGAATAACTAATGGAGTTCTTAATATGCCATTATTTAAGGCTCCTATAACATTTATAACAGCTTCTGTATTTTGTTTTACACTAATTTTATTTTGTCTTAAATATTCATATATTGCTTCTTCTGATGTTGCTTTGTTTATAAAATTTTCTTTAATTTGTTTATTAAAAGATACTGCATTTTTTTCAAATAAATATGCAAATAGATTTATTATCATTTGACTTGCGTTTTGAAACAAATCGCCATCATATATATTATTCCAATCTGGGTCTAATTGTATTCTTTCAATTATTTCCGAAACAACTGATTGTCTATCAAAGTTTACTAAGTCTGGTGTTTTTATATTCGCTAATGGTTTAAGCATATCATTCCTCTTATGCTGTAATTTGTAAAGTATTTAAATTATCAGTATTTTCATCTCCAACCCAATAAAATTCTATATTGATAACAAGTTGTAATGCCCCAGTGTTCATTGTAGGTTGTACTTCAGCGCCAATTGCATTTAATATTATTCTAGGTTCATAATTTAATATTAAATCTTTAGCCTCATTCAATATAGCTAATATATTTTCTTCGGTTGCTTGTTCAAATAAATATTCAGGTATTCTAGATCCATAATCTAAATTACCTATTTGACTGCCTATTGGAGTAAAAAATAATCTTTTTAATGAAGCATGTAATGCCTCTATATCAGATGATATTTTTACATTGTCTATAATGTTTAATCCCTTTATCATATTTTTATATTATTTACTTAAACAATTTATCTATAAAATTTATTTCATTTTTTACATCTAGTTTATTTTCACCAATTTCCATTCTGGCGTTATTATAAGCATCTTTCGCATATTTATTAAAACTAAAATAATTACCATCATCATCCTTCCCGGGCCAACCATAACACATCAACCCTCCAGCAAAATACATCTTTTTATCTGGATCAAATATTTTATCACTAGAAGTATATAAAGCCAACTCCTGTGCTACTTCTTTCAAACGTTTTGTTTCTTCTGCTTCTAATTGTTTAACTAAATCATCAGCAGCTTCTAAATTTAACACTAAAGCACTTAATTCATTATTTACAACCGCTTTAGCATTATTTAATCTTGTTACATCCGGATCTCTAACATTATAATTTTCATTTTTAGCTAATGAATATGTAGCTATAACTGGATTACTAATAAATATTTTTCCTGCATTAAACAATGATATAGTTGGTAACTGCAACGATAAAATGGTATTATATCCATTCGCAAATATATTATTTATTTTTGTTTGTATAATACCTGCTTCTTGCCCATGCTCTGAAATTAAATCTGCTACCTCCAACTCTAATTCATATATATCCTGTTCTACTAATAATACATTTATTGTTAAACCAACGCCAGTTTGTTGTTTTGCATTTATCAATAAATCATTATCTCGTGCTTGCTTTAATAATATTAAATCATTTTCTAATGTAGCTATATCATCTGTTAACTCCTGTATAGTTTCATCTAAATCATCTAAATCCGATTTTAATGCATCACGCTCATTAATTAAATATGAAGGTACTGTTCCTCCCGGATTTGCAAATTGCCAAGATTGTATTTCAGTAAGCTTGTCTAAATAATCTTCATATACATCTTCTCTATCCCCTTCAGCGGTTCCAAGTTGTCCTTGCTTTAGAATTATATCATCTTCTTTATCTGTTTTTGTGTCAATATAAGTATCTTCTATATCATTATATGCTGCTTTTAATATTGCCAATGCATCTTGCTGACTTGTAATTTCATATGCATAATCTTCTTTATCTAATACATCTATATAATTATAAATATTATTATATCTATCTATAAGTTCTTCATATACTTCTTCTTCACTATCTCTTGTTTCTTCTGATGTTGCTATACTGTTTGTAAGCTCTTCAACTTTTGCATCATAGTTTTCTACATTTGGTTGATTAGGATCTGCTTGCTGAGCAACGATGGCATTTAATTCTGCGGTATCTGCATCAATAGTTTCATTCATAGAATCAAGAAAATTATTTTTTTCAACAATAGTATCTTCTAGTAAAACTGATAAAGACAATAAACTGTTTTCATCATTATTTAGATTTGATATTTGTAGTTGTAGGTCTGATAAATCAATATTATAATCTCCCAATATAGAATCTAATTCACTAATAAGCAACGATAAAGTTCCTATTGTGTTTTGTGCCATTGTTTCTTTATATATGTTCCATGTATTTGTATTTGTTGTAAGTGTATCTGAATATGATAATAACAACTCTGCTTTTTCTTTTTTCAATTTAATATTTGCCGCATTTGTTTTTGCTTCTTCAATTTCACTTATTTTTTGTAAAGCAAGAACGGCTTCTTTATCTTGAAACTCTTGAACATCTTTTGCTCTTCTGGCAAAAAATCCAGTTGCATTTTTTAATGCATCTATAACCCCGGCATTTCCTTGGTCTGTAGTAATTTGTAAATAATAAATTCCAGTTAAACTTATAAACATATCTAATAAACTTAACATATCATCTATCTGAGCTATTAAAACATTCAAACGATTTATTTCATCAAGAGTTGATTCAATAAACACATTTATTTGATCTAATATTCCAGTTATATTTGTCTTTGTTCTAAAACTACGTATAGTCAATATCAATTGGTCAATAACATTAAACAATCTATTAAAACCGGGTATATTATTTAGTGTTATACCAACAAAATTTGGTTCATCACTGGATGGTACATAACTATAATCTATTTGTGGTACATTATAATCTGTATCTTTAAACCATTTATCAAAACGTTCAAAACCTTTTGGAGCAAAATCACCTACTTTTATATTTGAAAATATTTTTTGCATTTGTATTATAAAATTTATAAATGGATCTATATCTGGCGTGGCAACTACAAATAAATATACTTTTAGATTTCCAAATTGTCCAAAATTAGGTCGACCTGAATCAAAATTTTTTTTACTAATTTTATCCCAATCTGTCCATCCATTAAAAATCTGAGGTAAAGATTTTTTTGGATCTAAATATAATGTATTAAAAGCTTTAACAGTTTTATCGTCCATTGCTACAGTTCTATCTGGTAAATCATTATTATCAGAAAATGCCCGACATATCCTATCAATAAATTGATTATATGATTCTAATAAATATCCACCTCTTAAATTTTTATTATCTTCTCTTGTTATTATTCCTTCAGCTTTTTTTCCTATTTTATAAAAAAAACTATTTGCAATATTATTGTTATCATATTCGGCTTTATTTGGTATATGGTACCAGGCGCCACCTTTCAAGACAGCTTTATAATAATCATCATTACCATCCACTTCTTGATAATTAATAAAATGATAACTTGTTAAATCTAGTGCATAAATTCCTGTAGATTTAATATCATTATATAATTCTTCAAATTTATCTAATATTAAATCTAAAAAAAGATATAATCCTTTATTCAAAATCGTTTCAAACTTTTGTATTAATTTTACAATATCTTGAACAGCAGTTAATGCTTGTGAAATCTTATCTAATATTAATTGAATTTTTTCTATACTTTTGTGTGCCGATTTTATTGAAGACTTAATAACATTGGCACCAGGAATATTCATTAATGTTAAATGTTTCCATTCCGGATTATTTGATTTCATTTCCGCAGGTGGATAAAACCCCTTGGCGGTTGATACTGGAGGAATAGCCATTTAGTAATATACCTTTTTTATTTTTATAATATCTTCTTCGGCTTTTTTATCTATATTATTCTTTTTGTTTATTGCGTTCTTAATAACATCACTCTTCTTCATCTTATTAGAAACATCAATTAAATTTTCAATATTATTGCTTAACTCATTTAATATGTTTTGTTTGTTTTCTATAGTCTTATAACAAACTTTTTTTATATCAATCAACATATCACGTGCATACTTCAAATCTTTTTTAATATCATTTTCCATATTATCATCCTTATAATAATCTACTAGTCATAATTTGTTGTGTTGCTGAACCACTATAAGCCACAGTACAAAACATATGTAATTCAGGTGACCAACAAACCGAACGCCAAGTATTACTTATAGAAGGTGTAGTTCTTGTGGCCCAATTAATACCATCGCTGCTTGTCATAATTCTTTCTGTTACAAGACCACTATCGCTAACAGCACAGAACATATGTAATTCAGGTGACCAACAAATACCTTTCCAAAAATTAGCTATAGAAGGAGTAGTTTTTGTGGCCCAATTAATACCATCGCTACTTGTCATAACTCTTTGTGTTGCTATACCACTATCACTAACAGCACAAAACATATTTAGTTCAGGTGACCAACAAACCGAACTCCAAGCTGTGGCTATAGAAGGAGTAGTTTTTGTAGCCCAACTAATGCCATCTCTGCTTGTCATAACCCTTTCTGTTACTAAACCACCACTACTAGCTATCGCACAGAACATATGTAATTTAGGTGACCAACAAATTGAATACCAACTATTAGTTATAGAAGGAGTAGTTTTTGTGGCCCAATTAATACCATCATTACTAGTCATAACACCTTCTGTTACTAAACCACTACTGCCAACAGCACAGAACATGTTTAATTCAGGTGACCAACAAACCGAAGTCCAAGTGCTGGTTACAGAAGGAGTAGTTCTTGTGGCCCAATTAATGCCATCACTACTTGTCATAACTCTTTCTGTTGCTAGCCCTATACCGCTAACAGCACAAAACATATTTAGTTCAGGCGACCAACAAATTGAATACCAATTATTGGCTATAGAAGGTGTGGTTTTTGTGGCCCAGTTAATACCATCACTACTCGTCATAATACTTTGTATTGCTGAGCCGGTATTAGATACTACACAAAATATATTTAATTCAGGTGACCAACAAATAGAAAACCACCATTGGCTTGCTATAGAAGGAGTAGTTCTTGTGGCAAAACAACTTAAACAATAATCTGCAGCTATTAAACTTAATACTTTTTCTCTATTCATATATTTTAACCTACTGCTTTATCTCCAGAGTGTGGTGCGCCTGTAAATAGACATGTTGGTAAAGCACAAAATGGGCCAGTACCTGTTGGTGCTACGGTTTTTGGTCCAGCGTTTATAATTTTAGAAGCAACAAGATTTAACATTGCTGTTTCAATTTTTGTTAATGATTTTCCTTTTATTTCTATGATTGCTGCTTCCATCATCGCTTTGGTTTTTGCTTTTAATTCTATCATCATGGCTGTTGTTTGTGCTTTTACTTTTGCGTCTATAATTACATTTAATGATGCATTTATTTTTGTATTTAATAATGATGTTAAAGAAATATCTGTTGTAGCTTGTAATGCTATATCTTTAAGTATTGATGTCATTGTTATTCCATTTGTCGCTTTAACATTTATTCCTGCTTTTGTTAAATCTATTGAAGATCCTATCCCCCAAGTAACTTGATGGTCTAATAAAGCATTATAGGCTGAAAATGATAAAGAGTTTTGTAATGGACTTATAATAGAACCGTTTCTTATATTTACTTTTCCTATAATACCGAAATTATTATTTATAATATCTATATTTCCTGTTCCAACCTTTTCTGCAATATTTCCTTCTACTACTTCTAACGAATAAGTATCTGATGGGCCAGAGCCAGGAATACCGCCTCCACCACCAAATCTTCCGCTTAATAATTTTATATTCATTCCAGCGCTATTTATATTTACCATATTACTGCTATTTATTATTGTTTCTGTATTTTTAACTAATAATGTTTTGAAGTGTTTATATTTATCTTCAGTAGTTGTTGATATATTAGTATTTGGTCCACCTGAAATCACAAGACATCCGGTATGTATACGTACATTAAAATCGTTTATAGTTTGTATATCAAAGCTTCCCGCAGATTTTATACCCACAGAGTTATTTAATTTTATTTCTGATATAACTTTACCTTCATTTTTAACGTCGAATATTATATTATTGGAGTTTATTTCAAAATTATTTTCTCCTATATTTATTTTAGCATCTGATTTATTTACAGAAAAAACATTATCATGACTTTTAAGTACTATTGCTGCATCGGCACAAGCAACATATGAATTTTCATTTTTGCTTGTCATTGTATTTACGTCTTGTATATTATTTGCAGATACTGTTTTTCTTGACTCTTTGGTTGGGTCGTTAATATTACCAAGCCATATTCCGCTTTGTTCGTCCTCAGAGTTCTTAAAAAGTACTAAACCAAGTTGTCCTTCTGATGGGGCATCATTGTTTATAACTTTTACCCATATAAGAGAATTACTATATAGCAATTGTACTTGAACTTTATGATTTATTACTTTTTTACTTATAACAGTTGCTTCTATTAATTTTGTTTGTGGAATATATCCGGTTACTTTCATATGACGCCCATATTTATTAAAAATTGCATATCTAGATACTTTATAATTTTATTCTGTTCATACTCTTTTATTCCATTTTCAAAGTTATTTATTAAGTCTAATATCCATGAAAAATCTTGTGATCCTAATAATTTCCATGCAATTTTATCAGGTCTATATTGTTCATCAGCCAATATTTTATAACTTTTATAATATGACTCATATATTCTAAAATCAATATTATTAAACACTCCATTATATGGTACATTTTTTTCATCATATAATGTTTCTAAAGACGCAAAATAATTTGACATATTACCTCTTATATATTCTACTCATTGATGTGCTATTGTATTTTTTATCCAATTGTTGATAAGCAAATACCGCATTATCAGATTTACCCATATATACTTTAGGACAAGATATAGCTTGCCAAGATGGATATGCTACCCTGCAACTTAAAGTTATTTCTCTCAAAATAGATTGTAGTGTTGAAATTTGATATGGCGATTTCCATGCTATACTTACATTTTTTATAATAACTGGTATGTCTCTATATATACTACCAATATTTAATTTTAATTTAGGTGGCGGAGAATAAAGTCCATCATACATTGGATATACTAAAGACTGTAATCTTTTTGTATATGTTTCTATATTTTCTAAAGTCCAATGTGTTGCATACTCATCCGTATTTTTATTGGCCTCAGCATAATAATGTAATTTTATATCGAAATCAATTGGACCACTGTTTGAATAAACATCTTGTGGGGCAAACCTTCCTATAACATCACTTATTGAATTCCATTCTGCACCCTTAACCCAATCAGGTATTTGTTCTATATATTGAAATGGAATATGTAAATCTTTGGCTTTATAACTTCTTATTCTTTTTGAAAATGATTTATCCCAATCAATAATACTTAATCCAAATAATAAAGCATTAGGCGGAACACTTTTCATTTTATGATATTCTTCGGACCATAATAAATTATTTTCAGAATATCTTAAATCTGCATCTAAACTATCCCAATAATTACTTATGTTCCTAAAGGTCTTTTTTACATCATCAAATATACCCATTATTATGTTACCCTAAATTGTAATTTACTATCGAATAAAGTATTCAAACTAAAATATTGTTCAAACTTATTAGACGTTGTTGCTTTTTCATCTTTTAGTTTATTATTTATTGCACCAGCAGTACCCAATAAAGCCTTATCTCGTTTTGCTTGTTCTTCTGCTTCTTTCTTTCTTGCGGCATCAGCTTCTCGTTGTGCTTTTATTTCTTCAGCTTGTTGGTTTGCTAAAACTTGTTGATTATCTCTTTGGGCTTGTAAAATAGTATTCCATTGTGCTACTTTATCTGCTGCTATACCACCCGCCACTGCTCCCAATTTTTTAGTATTCATCTCCGCCTGAAATGCATTTACAGCTTTTTGAGCTGCCTCTAATTGGTTTTTACCATATGCACCAAGATTAATAGCCTTATCAATGTCTTTTGTAATTACGTCTGATTTTTTTACAACACCCGCAATGTCGCCACTTCCCATAGCTTTGGATATTGAATTATTAAAAACTAAATCTTGTATATAGTTTTGGACTTGTAATGAAAACATTCTTATTGGTTGTACTATATTTACACTCATCCACGTAGAAATTTGTTTACCCCAACGTGAAAATGTTTTCATTAAATCGTTCCACCACGATACAATCTTTTGACCAACTAAACCTAAGCCGCCAAGCATACCTTTGTGATTATCTGCATATTTTTGATTTAATTCATCCAACCTTTTCTGTTCGTTGGCATTAAGTTGTTTTCCTGATTGTTGCTTCATAAATATTGTATCTCGTTCTCTTTTTTCTTCTGCAGAAAGTATAGCTTCATTATGTTTATTTGCTGCGCTGTTTGCTGCGACGGCCGTTGCTGTAATAGCTGCGACGGCTAATATTCCCCAACCAACAGGATTTGTAAGTAATGCACCGACTTTAGCTGCCCCAGCCATGGCCATACTTTTTCCCGCGGCGGCAACTTGACCCACCTTAGCTATTCCACTGCCTATTGCGGCTTTAGGATTTTTCATAATTTCAATAAGTTTACTTAGTTTTCCTTTACCAGCAATCTCGTCTGTATCTTTAGTCCACATTGGGTTACTTTTTGTACCCATTTTTCCTTTGAATGCTTCTTTGAAATTATCAAAACCAGTTTTAACTTTTGAAAATATTGCAACGCCACCGGCTGCCATAGTTAGTCCAGCTAAAATTTTTGACATTACCCCTTCTCCCTTTCCAAACAATGGTTCAAAAATTTTAGTAAGACCACTAAATGCTCCGGATATTAAGTCCGGAATTTTTGATAATAATGCCCAAATAACATCACCAATAGCTTTACCAATTATTGGAACAACTTCAACAAATGCGGTTCCAATAGCCGTCATTAATCCTTTCATATCTCCTTGAATTAATTTATCTAATACAGGAAGAAGTTTTTCTAAAATATCTGCTACAACTTTTGCATACTTAGCAAATAAATCCCCAAGCCTACTAGCTAATTTCATAAATGTTGGATATGCTTTTTGTACCCATTGCATCATAGGAAGTAATGCTTTCATTTTTATAAAATCTAAAGCTTCACCAAAACGAGCTGCATCTGCTTTTGATTTTTCTTCTTTCTTTTTAACAGCCTCTTGATCTTTTGCTGCTAATTTATAATCTTCCATAAGTGATTGAATTTCTGAACCGGTTGCTTTGGCCATTTTTTGTGCAATTTCTAATGGCAATCCTAAGCTCTTAGAAAATTGAAGTCTTGCCATAGGATTTTTTAATGAAGTAATTTGTTTTGATAGTTCAGGTAATTTTGTCATTAGTTTATCAAAAAACATTTCTTTGTTTCCGGCATTTTCCATCATATCCATTTGTTCTTGAAATGAAAAACCTAATCTTGCCATTAGCGCTTGATTTTCTGCAAAACTTTCTGGGTCCATTAATTTTTCCATAAACCCTTGAGCTGTTTGAATAGATACACCAAATTTTCTCATTACTCCTATGCCAGCAGCAATTCCTTTTGCTAATGCTTTTGATGATTCAGTTGTATCTTTAAAGAACATACCCAATTTTCCAATAGCTGTTTGAGTTGTTTTCATTACTAATTCAATTTGAGATGTTGTAAACTTAAACGTATCACCTAATGCAACCATTGAGCTTACCATTTCTTTTGTAGCATCTTTTGATACTTGCCACATTGAAATAAGTTCTCCAGTAAAACTACCTAATGTATCAATACTTAAACCAGATGCTTGATTTAAATCAGAAATAAATAAAGTTAAATCCTCCATTGTACTTCCAACCATTATGCCCGCGGAATTAAGACTTGTCATTGCCGATGAAATAGTTTGTAAACTGGCTTTTGATTTACTCCATGTACTAAGATAAATGGATACTGCGCCAGATGCATCACCAGTTGCATCAGATAAAGCATTAAAAGAATTATACCACCCAAGTATTTTTTGATTCATACTATGGGATTCTCTAACCATTTGTACTATACTTAGGCCTAAACCTAAATAAGTCATACTAAGTCTATCTAAATTACCTTTAAGTTTTTCAGCACCAACCTTCATTTCACCAAAGGCTGTTTTTAATCCAGTAGAGCTTTTTTTTGTTTTAGATGCAGCATCACCGGTTTTTGCAATGCTTTCGCCTAAATTGTCTGCACTTTTTACAGCAGCATTTGTGGCGCCTTTAATGTTATTGAGTTCTTTATTTAGATTTTTTAGATCTTTAGTATTTGCATCATAAATAATTTTAACTCGTAACGGTTGTATAATTGATGTATCTGCTGCCATATTTAATCCTTAATTTAAATAGATATTTATATTATTTTTATCATATTTATATAAATATCTTTTTTTATTCTTGAATTGATACTTGTATTCTATCTTGACCATATATTGCTTCTGTTATTTCTAGTCCATAAACTTCATCTGTTGCTATATTTTCTGTTGAAATATTTATAGTAGTCTCAAATTTTCCTGGACTTATTTCATGTGTTACTGGACCTATAACATAAAGACCGGTAAAAAAAGATAAACTTCCATCTGGCATAAAAACTTTCAAAAATATATATTTTCCTATATCATGTATAGAAAATATTGGGTCTCCAAGAACACGTAATGTTCCAGTTATATTTTTACTTTCAAACATTAACATTTTTCTAAAATTCTGTAATGTTCTTTTCATTTCAATTGTTCCAGAATAGTCTCCAGTATAAGAATCTTTTTGTTTAAAATCTAAATCTAAACAAACAGGATGAGTATCTTTATATGCTTGCCTATAACTGTCGAAACGTTTAGATTTAATTTCCTCGTATGTTTTATATTTTTTTTCAAAATTATTTAATTTATTTTTTAATTCTTTATCTACTGGTTTTTTCTCGTCTAGCACCGTTTTTTTTGAATTAGTTTTTTTCCAGTCAATCAAATTTTTATTTAACGCTTTTCCTTCTGTATCAAGTTCATTTTTTATATCTTCTATGGTTTTGTTGCCATATGATGCATTCATTGTTATTTTTTCATTCATTTTAAGACCTTGTATATAACTTAAGAAATTAAAAGTTGGAGAAAAATCTAATACATCTGGAAAACTTATATCCCATACTGTTGGATAACCGGGATTAAAATTGTCTTTATAATTATTCGGGTTTCCATTTGTTAATATTGAATATGCTTGTAATATTCTTTTTGTTCCTGCACCACCGGTCGATTCAAATATCTCTGTTCCGGGTGTTATATCTCTAACTAATAAAAACACACCTTTTTCTTTTGTTTCTATTTCATTTTTAATTTTATTAATACCATCTATCTGTTCTTTTCTATTTACTTCTTTTTTATCAACTTCTAAATATTTTATAAAATAATTTATTTTTGTTATGGCTTCGTCTTTTGAAGATAAATACATTAGCTTAGTAGTTAATGGATGATGTAAATAATATTGTTTTTCTTGTACACTACCGCCGACAGATGTTGTTTTATCTTTATTTATTTCTTTCATTGCTTTACTATATATATCTTTACTAACTACAATACTAGCATACATTTTTCGTTCTAATTGTTCAAACGCTGTAATCCATGATGTGCCATTATCAAGATATAAAACTTCTTGTGCCTTTCTGCCATATTTTTCTTTCTCAGCTTGTTGTAGTTTTTCAAATTTTCCTTGGTCTATATTTATTTTTTTACTTTCACTATCTCGAGTTATATATTTTAATGGATAAATGTTTTCTTCAGGTACCAAAGATATTATATGCAATTGCACATCTTTTTCAATATCCTTGAATGCTTCACTATTTTTTAATCCATTTTCAAAAGATCGTTTTAAATATTCAAACACTAAATATGGATGTATATACATTTCTGATATATATGGTAAAAGTTCTTTTATAAAGTCTGGATAAACATTTTGATAATTAACTACATTTTGTAATATTTTTGAACGTTGATTAGCTTCTAATTCATTAAGATCGTTAATAAAATCTTTTATTATATCTGTGTTATCCACAGAAACTTGTGACCTTATTGTAAATTGCGTTTTCTTTGATTGAATAGCTATTTTATTAAGTTCATTTAATAATTCTGTGTTTTTTACAGTGCAATCACCTAAATAATTTTTAATAATATTATTATATAATTCAATTATTTTATTTCTATCTTTTGTTAAATATATAATAATAAAAATTAATAATTGTGATCTAATATCTTTTTCTGGTATTGTAGAATTTTTTTGTCCATCTTCTTTGGGAAACATTTTATCAAATTTTTTTAATACTATATATAAAGCAACAGTTACTCCAGGATATGGACCGACAATTTCTTTTGGTAAATATCCATTATATGGTGGTGGAAAACTATTACTATTATCATCTACAACACAACTTAATGTTGCTTCAATAGAACCATCTTTATTAAAAACAACATCTCCTATTGCTAAAGGACCAGAAACTATTCTTGTAAATACACATGAATCTTTATATTGTCTTTTCAATTCTGGGGAAACACTCCATCCAAAATCAACTAAAATTCTTGGCGGGTTGTTAGACATTTGATGTAAATAAGCAAAACGCATTGCTAATATTTCTATTATCTCTTGATTTATACTTGTAAATGTTATTACTAAATTTCCTCCGCCGGTTGACGTAGAATCCCCACCCTGCGGCATTATATCAAATTTCATAGACTTAAGAAAACTATGACTTGGGTTTTCTTCGGAATCAAATAAATCAATATATTCAAATTCATTAGCTAAACCTTTTGGTAATATGATTTGAATTTTAATATATGGGGTTAATGAGTCTAATAAAAATGTTGGTTTTAAATACATTGCCGGAGTATTTATACTAATTTTACCTTCAGCCACTTTACTAAGAATTTTTGTTCGTAACTCTTTAGCAACTGATTGTGCAACCTCTTGTGCAGTTGGATCTGCTGCTTTTGTTTTTGGTGGTAATTTTGTTATTATACCATATAAATCAGTCGGTGTTATTATTGTTTTTTCTTCATTCGCCATATAATTATTCCTCGAATCCGTCTAATCCACTTCCACCTTTATCTTCTTTTGGTTTTGCTGTTGGTATTTGTGCAGATGTAACTTTTGGTGTTGTATCTTTTTCTACGGGTTGTTCAACTGTTGGTTTTGCAAAACTGTCTTGTACGTTTTTCAATTCTACACCTCTTTTTGAATATAAATTTAGTGTTTTAATTATTAAGTCTTGTGTTGCTTTTTTATACAAATCTTTATCTGCAAAGTTTTTTTCTAATTCTGTAAAGTCTTCTTCTTTATTTAATCCATAATTTATTAATGCACCTCGTGCTACAAAAGATTTAAAATATGTTCTATAGCATTTTCGTATTACTGGTTTTATATAAGTGGTTAATATTCTATATAGCATTGCTCCGGTATATTTATTAGATGCAGGAATTTTTGATAATTGAACTAAAACTCGCATTAGTTTTGCTCTATCAACAATATTTAATTGTGCTGCACCAATGTTTAATGCATGTATTTTATCTACTCCAGGTCCGCCATAAAGTATAAAAGCATATATCTTTATATTTTTTTTCCATTGAGTATAATATAAACTATAAAATGAACCTGTCTTATATAACATATAAAATAATATATTTTCCTTAATATATAATTAATTATAATAAATCCTATAATATATTTAACTATGAGCGATAAAAAAATATCATATAAAAAACTGAAAGTATATTCTGTAAATGTCAAAAAAAACAAAAAGCAAAGGAAAAAAAATGCTTTAAAAATGTTAGAACATTATAAGACAAATACTGGAAAACAACAAGAAAATTCTATAGAAAAAAAGGTTAGATTATATTTAGAAACAATAGGAATATATTTTATTCCAGAATACGGAATACAACATAAATTTAAAAAAGCTAAAAAAACATATTATAAAGTTTATGATTTTTATGTTGTTGGTAATTTAAACGATTTGCCGTTTTCTTTTTTTATAGAATGTGATGGAACATATTATCATTCAGAAGATTATTATGAGGGCAAAAAAGTATATAATGAACTTACTTATGTTCAAAAGAAAAATGTAAGAAATGATAAACTGAAAAATAAAATAGCTAAAGATATTGGAATTCCTTTATTAAGATTAAAAGAAAAAGACATCAAATATAACTTTGATGTCATTATCGAACAAATACAAAATGAAATAAAAAGACAAACATCTTAATCTATATCTATATTTAACAATCTTGCATTAGAAATTTTATTTACTATTTCATTAGCTAACTTTTTCGCTTCGGCTTTTTGATTTTTAACATCTTTAGGAACAAATATTTTAACAGCTATATTAGCCCAATAAACATTATCAGACTTTTCTTCATTTAATACTTTTATATATGTATCCATGAGTTTTTTCATAGTTTTCCCTCTTTAAGTTTTTTTATAAAATATGCTTCATCAAATGCGCCCTCTAAAGATCCCATCGGTATATAAAACCCAGAAGGCCCTCCATCTTTTAATGTACTTATACTATCATGTGGAAAAAATAAATCATTAAAATATAAAGCATCTTGATCTTCAAGCCAATCTTCTTCACCTATAATATTATTACATAGTCTATATAACATTGGCTCAATATCAATTGTATAATAATATTTATTATCAGGTTCTTTTTTCCATCCATTTGCTAATATATATTTATTACAATAGAAATTAAAAATTTTAATTATTCCTTGATATGTGGCATCAATATATATGTCACGTATAATATCAATAGCATTACGGTCTTTTTTATAATCTTCAAGATTATTTAAATCTAATCCATAATTATTTTTTATTATTTTTGCTATTTTATTATTTGTACTTAAATCGTTTTTTAATATTGAAAGAATATCAAGATTTTCCATCATATCAACATAAAAATCTTCATAATTATCGGTAGAATTATACAACCAATCTATTTCATAGTCTGTATTTTTTATAAGCGCACGATTTGTTTTAAAAATATAAAATTTTATATCTTCTAATGTAGCACTAATGGTAATTATTTTATCATGATATGAATATTTAAAAGTGCCAATGTCTGATGTATATTTATTGTTATTTTGATAAAATATAAAATCTAATCTTGGTCCTATTATTTTTTTTATAAATACATCTTTTAACCCGGCATCAGAATCAAAAATTTTATTAAATATTGCTTTTGATATTGGATGGTCCGATGAATCCATATAACTTGAAGATTGAATATGAAATTGATATTTTTCTTTTGTGTTTTTATTTATTAGTATATATAAATTTCCAAAGTCATTATATTGGTCAAATACATTATTTTCTGTTCTTGTTGCTGTACACCATTGAGTATCTGAGCCCCAATAACAACTTGCCTCTTTTGTTTGTGGCAATAAAAACTTCCATTTATCGTTTTCATAAAGTAATATTATATCATCTTTACCTTTATGTATATCTCTTCGTTTTTCTCTATCTGTTTTTATTTCAAAAAGATTATTACTGTCTAACACAGCATATACATCTTGTAATGATTTATATTTATTTATATCTCGTACTTCTAATTTACTTTTTCTTTTATCAAATATAGTTAAATAGTCTTTAGCTTTATAAAAATCTTCATCTTTTAATTTTTTATTTTTATAAAGATTTAGTAGCCATTTTGAATAATTGCCGACATATTTTACAAAATTATTTTCAACTTTAGAAGTTGGGTCTAAAGAACAGATTTCTATAAATTTATCTAAAGGTATATCGTTTTTAAAAAACGGATATATACTATCTTGATTGCCTTCGTTGATTAAATAATATAAATAGTTTTTCATTAAAATTTACCAGCCACTACCTGGCTCATTATATTTTCTACGACTTGACCGTCCTAGGTCTATATCTGAAACATTATCTTTCCATTTTTTACTTTGTTTAACTAATATTTTTTCAATTGATTCAGGAGAATTAGATAATTTATATTCTATATTTGCTTCTAGCTTTTTAACTTCTAAATTAGTCCAGCCCTTTTTTATATATCGTTGTTTTAATTCTTCGTTTATTTTATTAAAATATTGTTTAAACAATTTAAACATTTGTTCTTTTTCTTGTTTTTCTGATAACAAATTCCATTTAAATAAATCTGAATATTTAATAGAAACAGTAAGGTCTGATTTGCTATTTTTATAAAAACCATTTTTAATATTGCTGTCTATAATATTTTTTATTTTATCAACAATTTTATTAAGTTCAAATGATTTATCTTTTATGTTATTATTTGATATGACTTCCAAATACTGTTCAAGTTTTTTCATTTTTGTTTATACCTTTTTAATTTTCTCTAATATTCGTTTTGATAAACTGACAGCAGATGACATATCGTTTATGTCTGGAGCATCTTCGCTTTTAATGTCTACAATTTTAATTTCCGGATATAATATTAGTTTTTTTTCTTTTCTATTTAGATAAACCACAAATAAAACATATGGTATAATAATTATTAATAAAATTAATACTATTAAAAACCAATTTAATACATTCTTAAAAAGCTCTTTATTTATTATCATAACGCTATCACCACCACTAAAATTAATAATACTACTGGAAAACCATACTTTGCTGTTTGTGTATATATTTTATCTATTACAATTAATAATTCATTTGTTTGATTATCTTTTCGGATATTTATAGAAATGATTACTGTTTTAATAATCTTATTATTTTCATCATACCATTGAATTTCTGCTTTTGTTTCAAAAGTATCGTCATTGATTATTTCCCATGGGCTTTTTTCTAAAACAATCTTTATTTTTTTATTTTTTTCGGCTAAAATTTCTTTATAATAATTCTCAGCCATCTTTACTTGTGTTTCAAATTCTTTTAACGACATAGACTCGATATATTGATTTTTATAATATATGTCTATTTCTTTTCCTTTTTCAACCGCAAAAGAATTGATTGTTATTAAACTAAATAATAATACTAATATTTTTTTCATATTACCTTATTTATATTATATCTTAAATTTCCACTAGTCAAGAAATTATATTTATTATCTTTTAACATTTTATCTAACTCACCCCAATTAAACCCTTCACCTGGACATTGTTTTAGTTTTTTTGCTATAACAGCTTGAGTATTATATGATAAAATATTAAATCTATGTGATGTTATTCGGTTTATAGTTGGATATAATAAAAACAAATGTTTGAATATTAATTTTTCTAAAGCGATATATTGCTTTGCTGTATAAGGGTCGCGATTTGATTTTGAACTATTCATTATTTCAATACAAACTGTTTTAAGGTCGTGTCTGCCAGATGATGAATGATATGTATAGTATTCTGGGTCTATTATTTCTACAATTTCTCCAGATTTACTTATAACATAATGAACCAAAGCTATTCCTTGAAAATATTCTGCGGCTCGTTCTCCATCATACATCCATCTTAAAAAACCTTCTATCGTATTACCGCCACCAGTACCATGTAAAACTATTTCTGTTATTGGTTGTTTTCTTATGTTTTTTATCCAGCCGGGTTTATATTTAGTTCTTATTTTTTTTTCTATAATAATATCTACTTTTTCTTCTTTAGCTGTAGGTAATATTGTTATATCATTTATACTTGAAGACATATCTTTTGCCTCTATAGGATCCATTATTTTATTTCCAAATAAATCTTTTGTGCTTCTTAAAATGTTATTTAATAAATCTAACATTTATTTTTCCGGATTTATTATTGGGTCACCATTTTCATCGACCATTAGTTCTTCTAATTCACCGCGGCTTTTACCATCATTATAAAGTTTTATCATTATTCCAACCATTGCAATTAAGGTTGCTATAACTCCAGCTAATGTTGGTAAAATTATTGCCGAATCTTGAATTCCTTTTGTTGCCGCCATATATGATAAATATAAAAACATTATTATACTTGCAAAAAATAATAACATTCCAACAAATACATATACATATGGCGCAATAATTGACTCTGGTCTATTACTTGAAAAAAACATTGGTTTAACATATTTTTGCCCGCGGGCTATTATTGCATTAGAAATTAGTTCTACAGCATTTAATATATATTTAAGCATTTTGTACTCCATATTTATTTTTTAATTTTTCTAAAATCTCTTTAACTATTGATTTGTTTTCGTGATACGCACTCTCATCTATAATCATATTATTTTTTACAACAATAGCTCTATAAACAGTTCTATCATTTGTAGTATCTTCATATGTTTTAAGTGAAAAAATTATAGTTTCTCCATCATATCCTACTTTCCCAGACAGCTCGTTAGATATTTCTTTATACATAATTAGCTTATCCTTTTGCGAAAAAAAGTATTATTTTTTTTATTATTGTAAATAATAATATATAATATTTTTTTATTACATTAAAGCCATCTTGATTCATCATAGGTCAAACACTCCGCTTAATGAGCTTATTTTTAATATACTTAAAACTTTATCACTTACTTTTGATATATAAAGTTTTTTGTTCTTTTTTCTTAATATCTTTAATAAACTTAATAACAATCCAATACCAGAAGAATCAATATATTCTACATCAGATAAATCTAATTCTATATCTTTATTGTTGTTTTCTGCTAATGCCATTAATTGTTGTTTAATATCTTTTATATATAACATTTCTATTTCTCCGTTTACTGTTACAAAGAAATTTGAATCATTTTCTTTAATATTTATATTAATCATTATTTCTCCTTTTATCTTGTTAGCGCATATATTATTGCTGCGCCTAACGCACTCAATAAACCAGATAATCCACCCCAAATACCTGCTTTAACTTTTAACCCAGCGATGTCTTCTTTTACAAGAGATATAATTTTAATCCAATCACTTAAAGACCTTTCTAAATCTTTAATTTTTTCTTTCAAATTATCTATTTTATCTGTAATTCTTTTTATTTCTTCTAATATTATTTTAATATCATCTATTTTATTGTCTTGGGTTTTTAATTCTTTTTCCAATGCCTCTATTGATTTTTTTAATTCTTTATCTAATGTTTTAACTTCTGAGTCTAATCGATTAACATTAAATAATATTGTTTGTGCCCATTCATGCCATCCTGTATTTTTGGGTGTTGTATCATTATTAAAATCGTTCATTTAATTACACTCTTGTTAATTGATATACATACGAAGGAATAACTTCTTTTACTAATCCTTTAGTTATTCTGTTTTTTATTCCTTTGCGAATATCCTCTTTATCTTTTGTAATATCAAATGCTACACCAACAGTGCCTATTATTATACCGCCAATATCAAATAATGGAGATTTTTTAACATCAAGCCAATATTCTTCATTATCATTTGTAATAAATATTTCATAAAATCTACATGAAGTTTTTGAATCTTTTGTAATATTATCTGTGATACCATTAATATCACCCTGAATATATTTTTGTGCTATTTTATAAATATCTGAAATTTCTTTATCATCATAACCTATAGCTTGATCTGGATCACATCCTAATATTTTTTCACATAATAATTTACTTGCAAACATATATTTATTATTAGCATCTTTAACCCACACTAATGCTTCCATATTATCTGACATTGTTTGTAACATATTGCATCTTCTATATATTAGTTCTTCAAATCTTAATTGATCTGTAACATCTTTACCAACGGATTGAATAACAAGTGGCATGTTTTTTTCATCAAATATCATTCTATCTGTCCAACGTTGATATTTAGTTTTGTTATTAATTATTACCTTATGTGTTATTTCTCGTGATGGATTGTCTGGTGTCAATAAATTAAAATGTTCCTTAATATACTCTTGCTCTTGCTCTGGAATAAAATTAAAAAAGTTTTCGCCTATAAGATTTTCTTTTTCTTTTTCAAAAAATCTTGCATAAGCAGTATTTATAAATGTTAATGTTCCATCTGGTAATACTCTTCTTATAAATTCTGTTTGGTCTTCTACTATATTTCTATATCGTTCTTCACTTCTCTTTAATTTTTGTTCTATAGTTTTCCATTCGGTAATATCTCTACATACTCCTATTTCATAAAGAACGTTATTGTCATTATCAATTTGACTATTAGCTCTAACATTAACCCATTTATGTCCACGGTTTTTTACTTTTAATCTAAACTCTTTATTGCCATATTGTGTGTTGTTTTTTTCTCTTTGAACTCTAAAACTTTCAAGAACCATTTCTCTATCTTGTTCATAAACAAACTCTATAAACATTTTACCTATTGCGTTTTCAGCATCTTCTTGAGTATAACCAAACAATTCAATATTGCCGCCGATATAAACAATTACACCATCCTTATCAATTTTATATACAAGATCTGGAATACTATCTACCAAAGCTTTGAACTGTTCTTCGCTTCTTTTTAATGCATCATCTTTTTCAATAAGCTCTTGAGTTAAAATTTTTAATTGTTCTAAGTTTGTTTCCATAACACTACTCGTTATTGCTTAATAGCTCCGGTTGTGGCCTACGTATTATTGGCAGTCTTTTATATTTTTTAGTATTTTTGCTTAAATATTTTTTAGGATTAAGTTTTTGATTTGTTCCAATACTATTACCATCGATTGTCATAGCTGTTGTGGCAATTAAATCTTCAATATATTTAGACAATTTTATTCTTTTCATAGATATTCTCCAATTGAATAGGATATAATATATTAAGAAGAATTGATCATATTATATAAAATAAAAGGATATTATATGGAAACTAGAATAGAAGATTTTGATAAATTACAACCAAAGCTTACTAAGTCCGGAAAAACAAGAAGTCAAATCGGTAAATCAAGTAAACAAAAAGGAAAATCTGGAGAAAGATATTTTGCAGATAAATTAAGCGAAGTATCTGGTATGTCTTTTATACGAGTCCCCAATTCTGGTGCAGGGGTTGGAAGTCAGAACAGAGAACGATTAAAAGTTTTAACAAAAACACAAGGGTTTATACAACTCGGAGATATAATTCCACCAGACGACTTAAATAATCATTTTATATTTGAATGTAAAAATTATAAAGATTTAAACTTTTCAACTTTATTAAAATCAGGTGGATGTATTAAAATTCATGAATGGTTAAACGAATTAGCATATGATTGTGAAAGTGCAAAAATGTATATGAATCTAAATAATATTTTAGGGTTTTTATGTGTTAAAATAACAAACAAAGGTAATTGGATAATTGTAAATTCTATTTATGACCAACTCACTTTAAGTTTACCAATATTAACATTTGAATATTTAACAAAATTTGACGGATGGAATAACTTATTTATGATGGTAGAATTTGAGCCGTTTATAAAAAATAATAAAAAAATCTTATTTTCAATTAAAAAAAATGTAGAAATTTTTGAAAAATAAATAATATAATTATACAGAATATAACAATAAGTATATTCTAACTTTGCACCTTATGGGCAAAGACACTTTATTAAAATAAGAGGTGACAGTATGTTTAATTCAGGCACATTAGTTCCACGCACATTTTCAAATCGTTTTCCATCAATTTCCCCTTCTGATTTATTTAAGACTCATTCAGATCTATTCAAAGATATGGATAAAATATTTTATTTATTATTTCCAGACTTTGTAGAGAATGAAGTTCCAGAAATATTCAAAGGGTATCCGGTTAGTAATGTTTATGTAAATACTGAAGGTGAAGTAAAAATTGAAATTGCTGTAACAGGATTTCAAAAAGAAGAAATCAATATAAACATTGAAGATAATTGCCTAATTGTTTCTGCTGAAAGAAATAATGAAGAAAATGAAGAAAAATGGCAAAATGTTTATCGCAATCTAAAAACTTCAGCTTTTGATAAACGCTATAGATTATCAAATCGTATGGACATAGAAAAAGCTAAAGTAACGATGGAAAATGGAATACTAACAATAGTTATTCCAATTAAAGAAGGTTCTAAACCAAAAAAACTAAGTATTAAGTAAATTAAAAAAGCCCGGATTATTTCCGGGCTTTTTCTTTAGCTAATCGTTTTACTTTTGCTGTGGGGTTATCAATATAGTCAATAGCTGATTTATTTTTTCGTACCGCTAACATTTGTATTTCTTCGGATGGGTCTGTAATATATTTAATATGACGCCACGACCTTTTTATTAAAGCCTTATGTGACTCTGATGATACTTTCTTTATTTCTTCTGATGGGTTTTTAATAAATTGAATAGCATTACCATTCTGTTTTACTGCTAATATTTTTATTTCTTCTGATGCATTTTGAATATGTTTAATAGCATTTCCATCTGTTTCTACTGCAAGTTTTTGTATTTTTTCGGATGGATTTTTAATATATTTAATAACAAACGGAGAATCTTTTACCGCATACCATTGCACCTTATCAGAAGGGTTTTTAATTAATCGAATAACAGTACCATCTTGTGATACCGCTATTTGTTGTACTTCTTCTGATGGATTTTTAATAAATTGAATTGTATCACCACGACTTTGAACTGCCATTTGTTTTATTTTTTCTGATGGATTTTTAATATATTTAATTAAATAAGCGCTAAAATCTATTGCCATTTCTTGTACTTCTTCTGATGGGTTATCAATAACCTCGATAACGTTTGGATCATTTTCCATTGCCAACAATTGCACTTTTTCAGATGGATTTTTAATATATGTAAGGGCATAAGCATCTTGTTCTATTGCTAATATCTGTAATTTTTCTGATGGATTTTTAATATAGCGTATTGCTTGCGGCGTTTCTTGTATTGCTTTATTTATCATACGTTGAGAAGGATTTTCAATATATTTTATTATTTCACCGTTTCTGCCAAGTGCATCTAATGTAATACTTTCTGGTGGGTCAATAAACATTTTATATAAATCAGGTATTTCATTTTCATATGCGTGCTCTATTGCATCTCGCATAATAGATGGGGTTTGTACTTTAATATATTTAAAATTTTTCCTATCTTGTTTTATTGCTATTTTTATTATTTTATTACTTGGGTTTTTTATGTCTTTAAAACTAATTGCTTTGTTTTTTAAAAGTGCTTCTAATTGACCATCTGATAATTTATCCAGATTTTTTTTACCATAATATTTATATGTACCCATAGTGTCATCGTAAATATCTGTTGATAAACTATATAAACCTTCTTTAGGTTTTCCTGTAACATTTTTAATTATATTCTGTACTTGTTGTTTGAATGCTTCTGGAGCTTCTTCTGGGTATGCTTTTTCTTCAACATCCCAAACCATTTCTTGTGAAAATTCAGTTTCATCTCTATCTTTATTACGACGACGAAAACCAAATTGTTTCATTGTTGTATAGGTTCTTGGCTTTATTAATACTCTTGCCTTTGGATCATTTAATTCAAATTCATCTCCGGCTTGAACTAAATATGCAATAAATACACCAGCAGATATACCAGACCCCACCATATCTCTATACATGCCACTGTTTAAATTCATACAAGACCTCCAACCAACACTAGTTGATTGAGATGCTATTGCTCTTTGGTCCATAGTAAATACTATTTTATATTCTTTATCTTTATTATTATTATAAATACTTAATCTTGAAATGTTTATTTTATCATTATTTATTAAGTTATTAATTTTTAATTTATCTATTGCGTCTAATTGTTTTTTAGCACCTGGGTTTTGTTCCGCTGCTTTTTGTAATTGGTCATATGTTTTAATTTTAGAATTAAATGAACTTAAAATGTCAATAACATTTATTTCTTTATTGTCTTTTGTAACTTTTCCAGTTAAATAACTTTCTTTAGAAACTGTATATCCTAAATCTGATAATATTGGTATTAGTTTTGTATCAAATGCATTTAGTTTAGAAATAGCTTTTGTTTGATAATCTACTATAACAGTTTCAGCAAATGTACCACCGTTTAGTTTTGTAAAAAGGTTTTTAAGCTTCGGCAATACTTGTTCATATGTGTCTTTGTCAAATGTTCTATTGATTGTTGTTTTATATTTCTTTTCCCAAGATTTTTGAGATATTATTTCATTATATATGTGATTCAAATAATCTTTCATGGCTTTACATTATAGAATATCTTTGTAATTGATTAATAAACATGTTTACATCTTTAGTGTTTATTTTTCCAAATTCTAAATCTTTTTGAAAGTTATTGACATCAAAAATCATTTTCCCAATATCCCATATACATTCTTTTGCTAATGAAGTTATTTTATTAGTGCTTTTGGCTGCATCAAATAAAGTCTCTTCTGTAACTTTCTTTTTGACGTCTTGGTCTATTTCCATCCATCTTCTTTTAACTCTGCTATCAGAACTATAATAACTGTTTCTTAGTTCAGATTCTCTATCAACTTTTTCATATTTAGATGAAAGGTCTAATTTTCTTTTTGTAGGCCCCATAAAGCGCGGGTCATCAAGTTGACCCTCTAATTGTTCTAAATATTTATTAAATTTATTCATATTACCCTTCATTATATTATATAATAGTTATTTTTCTACAAATATCTTTTTATTTTTTCCATCTTTACCTTTTTCAGTAAAAGTATAATATCCATGTATTGCAATGTGTTTTTGTGCAAGTACCTTTGCCATATTCTTTAAATCTTTTACATTTCTAATTTCATCGGCTTGACTTTTAATGGCCTCTCTATAAAGTTTTTCTTTACCTTTAGTTTTAAGATCTGAAATAATAATATCAATCAATTCATCAGAATCAATATCATCAATATTATCCAATGTGTCTTCATCAAACCCTTTATCGAAACCATAATTAAAAATCATATCAATTAATTCTTCTTTGCTTAAATTATGTAATTGTTCTGTTAACATTTCATCTAAATTTGAGCTTGTTTCTTTTTTATTGCTTGTTGCCATTTCTAAATATTTATTAAATTTATTCATATTATTTTATCCTATAATGGTTTTAAAAACTTATATAAGTTCTTATAAATATCATCTACTAATTTTTTTTGTGTATTCGTGAGCTTTCGGTCTTCTTGTATTTGTTTTAAAATAAAAACCGTTTCATTAATATATTTTTTTCTAAATTCATATGATACATGTTCTAAATCAGAAACATTATCTAATCTATCTGCTAGTTTTATAACTAATGCCCATGAGCTCATATTAGACATTTTATCTGCCAAATATCTTTTTTTACCAATCGTTTTAATTGCTTTATTATCATTAGTTAATTCTTTTACTAATGACGCAACTAATTCACCAAATGAACTTTTAATATCTTTTAATGATAGATTAGTGTCTTCAATTGTATCATGTAAATATGCTGCTGATATTAAATGCGGTAAAAATTTTGATTTTTTATTTTTGGCAATTATTTCTGCTACCTTTTTAGGGTGATTAAAGTATGGAGCATTGTTAAATTTTCTTTTCTGCTCTTTGTGTTGTTCTATAGAAACTTCCTTAGCTCTATTTACCATTTTTGATAATAATGGATTTTCTAAATATACTTTTTGTAAAATATCTTGTTTAATATCGTTTGACTCGCTTATTTGTCCTTTTAATAACTTTCCCCAATCTTTATATTCGGTTTTTTTAATAGATGCAGTTTCAAACATTCCATCCATTTGTCCTTGTTTAAAACGGAAAATTATTACTATTTCTAATACAGAAGTTTTTCCTATTGAAACAATAATTGGAAATATAACACCAGAGCCGCTATTAGAAATGTCATATGATAATTTGATTTTGTTTTTCTTAATAGAATTTTTAATTGTTTTTTTGGATGGGATTACCGTATATTCATTTCCACCACCAGCAAAATACCAAAGGTCCATAGAGTCTAATGCGCTAACTTGACGAACAAATAAATCGGCTAACTTATCTTCTGTTATTTTACCGGCAAACATACTATCAATAATTTTTTTAAAATATTTGCCTCTTAATCCTTCATCTTTTTTAGAAAAATCTATATCATTTGCATCATCTTCTTCTTCTTCTTCTAATGAAGACCATTTTTTAGTCATCTCTTGTGGTAAGCATTGATATATTTTTCTTGCTGCATATCTAAAGGATGTATATTTTTTTATTTTATCTTTTATTTGAGACTTGTCTTTTATGCCGAGTTTTATATTTGCTTCTGGAAATAATAATATTTCTTTTAATATAGTTTCAGCTTCTTTGTCGCTCATTTTATATTTTTGATAATCCGGATATGTTTTACAAGTTTGTTTTACTTTTTTTAATATTTCACGGAAAGCCGGAGCATGATATGTAGAATTTTTACCTTTTGTCCAACTATCTAATTGTTCATACCACCCTTGTAACATATTTGTCCAATACTTTTCATGTTTTTCATATGTAAACACTGAAAATCTTTTTTCATCCATCTCTTCATCTGCTAATCCTAATGTTTTAATAATTTGTGCAGTTGAAAGATTTTTAAATTGTCCTGTTTCAAACTTTAAAGAAATACCTTGAAATATACCATCAATAGGTATTACAATATCTGAAGCGCCAAATTTAGTACTATCATTACTCGGCCCAGTCCAATATACAACTTTAGGTGCTTTTATGTTAGCAAATCTTCTAATAGATTCTGCGGTATGTAATGCATCATATGCAACATAAAAAAACTTTTTATAATTTTCTTTATCATTCTTTGGATCTATAAATGTCATTTTTCCATCTGATAATTCTATTGGCGCTAAATCTTCTGTTGCTGTTGGTTTAACTTTCGCACTTGGATATGGATAAATAAATTGTATTATATCCGATGGCTTTGTAATAATATCTTTTGCTCTATTATGAACAACTTGTTTACTTTGCAATTGTTCATTTAAATCGTTTAATTGATTATTTAATAATTCTAACGCCGAAGTTAACTCATCTATTTCTTTTTGTAATTGATTATTAAATGCTTTAGAAATAGTATTTTTGGGCAGTGATTGTTCTTTGCTTAATTTTTGTTGCTTACTATTTAAACTTTTTTCTGCTTTAGTTATTTTATTATTTACTACATTTATATTTTTATTTATATATGATATAGACTTATCTTCTTCTTCTTTTATTTTTAATTCTGGATAGGCTAAAAAAACGGCAACAAGAATTTCATGATAAAATGTTGTTGCATTTGCATCACCAGATAATGTCGCTTCTAAATAATAATTTAAGTCAGCCATTATTTATCTACCTTTTTTTTAAAATCTTCACAACCAGTTACTTGTTTTTCGCCGTCAGAAAATTCAACCGTATATAATTTATTTTTATAGGGTTTTATTTTCTTTCCCTTTAAATCACGGTCCGTTTCGGTTTCACGAATTTTAACTATTGTAACAGTTTCATCGTTTTTATAAATTACCTTATCGCCAACTTTATAATCATCTTTGATAGTTTCTAAATAATAATTAAATGTTTTCATATCAATCTGGTTCTTCCCCTATATCTGGAGTATTAATATTTAAAATTTCAAATTCTTTAGCTTGTATGTTATTTCGTCTTTGTTCCCAAGATAATTCTTCAAAGGCACTAGAAACAGAAAAGTTATATTTATTCATTGGATGAAATTCTCCAAAATGACCTTTAGTTCCAACAACCAAATTTTTATCCATAGTATTTAATAATGCTATTAAATCTTTAACTGTAAAAGTTTCATTTTTAACAGTGGCTTCTAAATAATAATCAAAATTAGCCATTATTATACCTCTCTCTTAAATGTTTTATTTACAGCTGGTTCTTCAATAGTTTCTTCTTCGGGTTCTTCGATCGTTCCTTCTTCTTCTTCTGGCATCTCTTCTTCGCCCTCTTCTTCGGGCTCTTCAGTAATATATTGTTTAAGTTCATCACCAATATCTAACAAGTCTTTCATAACTTTTTTAATAACTTCCATTCCTTCTTCTGGTGTTCCGCCTCTTAGACCAGAAGCCATTGCTCCAGCATATCTTAATATACCGACTAGTTGTTTAACATTCCACTCCCAAGGCTCCTCATCTGCTGTTTTTGTGGCAGTGGCAGGAGATTGGTCACCTTGTGTCATAGGTTGTGCCGGGGTAGTTTCAGGCTGTGCTGGGGCCGCTTCAGGAGCATCTTGCTCTAAATATGTTTTTGATTTCATAATATCGTTTAATTTTTCATTGAATTTATTCATAAATGTTATCCTTGTTTTGCAAAATTAGCAGCGCTAAAAGTAAGTCTATCGATTAGTTTTGTTATATTGCCTGTATCATCGATAGAACAATATCCTTCACTGCCACATAATTTATATTCATTATTTTGTTTAATAAAAGCTTTTATTTCTGCATTTTTATTATCTTCATTTAAGGCTTCTATAATTATGTCTTTTCCCGCTTCTATTGATTTATATGCACCTAATAATTTTTTAAAATTATTTTCAAAATTTTCTTTAGTAATAATATTCATATTATTACGTTTATCATTATCAGATAATCGTGGATTTTCAAATATCCATTTTTTAAAATTATCCAAAAAATTATCTACAACCCCAATTACTATACCAGATCTTCTTATTTGAGAATTAATAAATGTTTTAATTAAATATTCTGGTTTTAATAAAGATAAATCATTTAAAAAAGCTTCATCTATTTTACCACTCATATTTTCTAATCGACTTATCGCTTCATTTAATTTTCTTTTTTGTTGTTCATTTAATACAACAGAACTGTATTTTGTTTTTGCATCAATTACCCAAATATCTGATGTACTAGCAAAACCTTCGCTTTGTAAAGATATATTAAAATATGGTACCAATTTATTTATTTCTTTGCCTATATATTTTGTATGTATTATTATACCAATTTTTTTTGATGTTATTTCATTTGCTAATGATGAATTTTTATCTATTGCATATGTAATTGTGTTTGGTGTAAATGTAATATATTCTTGATTATTTATATTTTTTTCTTCTATAGGTTTATCTGCGCCAAATAAAAAATCACATTGATAAATGCTTTTTGGATTTAATTGTCTTAAATATAAAAAAGCTTCTTTTAATGCTGGACGTGGACCTTCGTTAAATAAACTTAAATCTTCTTCTTTGGTTATAAACTTTGGAGTTGAATTAAAAAAAGATTTAGTAGATATAAAAAAAGTTCCCGCTGGAATGTTATTGATTAATTGTGGCAATATACCAAACACAATTGCCGGGCTTCCATCCCATTTTTGAGTTATATTAGCTTTGTTACTAATATAATTTTTAAATATTGATATTGCTTTTTCTATTCCGGCTTTACCTATATTTATAATTTCATCGGCAATATGTTCTTGATGAACATTTTGTATTTTACTTTCATAAATTGCAACAAAATAATCTTTTAACATAATTAAATTTCGATGTCCTCGGATGTTTGTAACATATCTTCTATATCATTTAAACTTAATAAATGTAATAACATTAAGGCATTATCTTTTGCTGTTGCAGTATATTGGGCATTCCATATTTCTTCATCCCCATCAGAAATAATATCTAACGCTTCTTCAAAATTATTATCAACCCAATCAATTAGTTTTTGGAAATTATTTTTCCACCAGAGTTGTTTGTTAGCTTCGTCGGTCGATGTTTGGTCGGCATTAATTCTTATCATTTCAATATAATCTTTTAAATCTTTCATATTATTATACCTTATTCAAAACTTTTTTCAAATTTTTGCAACTCTGTTATATCATATGGGACTATATCTTTTATTTTATCCCATTCTTTATTTTTTATTTTATCTCTTATTTGTGATGCGGATAATGGTATCTTATTAAACATAAACGATTTAATTTTAAATATATAAGCATACTCTATGGCCGGCTTCATCTGTTGAACGGAAATATTTGCATCTTTAAACTTATCACTGTGTATTAATCTATCTGCGTCTTTTTCAGACAACGCTATTATTATTTTTGTATTATTTATATCAATACCAAAGTCATTAGCTACATCTTCAATATTATATGCAGATTTAGTCATTTCTTTTATTTTATCCGATGCTATAACTTTTGAAATCAGCGTTTTTTTTTGTTGAAAATTTAATGGAGATTTCGGTTTTACCACTTTATCGGATGTATAAATATATGTATTATTAGTTCCAAATTTTTTAATAAGTTCTTGATAAACAGAAAGATGCCCATTATGAAATGGATTAAATCTTCCTGGAAAAACAACTATATAATTTGGATTAGCTAATGCCTCTAAATATTGTTTCATATTTTTTCTTTAAGTTTTAATAATAATATTTCAGATATAACACCATCAAAAAGCATTTTATTATCTTCCGTTATATTTTTATAGTCTGATATATTTATATTATTTAATGATAATAACAAATCCTGTTTCTTTTCTTCTGCAATTCTTTCTAATGTTTGTTCTAAATCTTTTACATTAAATTTAATTTTTTCTTCGTTTAGGATTTTTGTGGCATCATTTAATAAGTCAATATACTTTTCTTCTTCTTCAAATACTTGTTTTTTCAAATAATTATTAAATAGGTTTTTTTTCATAATATCATCCTAGTTATTAAAGATTGTTATTACGCCATTACTATAATCTATTTCAACAATACCATTAATTATTAGTATTGGTTTGTTTGAATCTTTTTTAACTACTTCTTTTGCTGTAACAAATGGACTGCCTTGAACTTTTTTTAATGCATCCATAAAACTTCTTTCGTCTGTAACCTTAAATACGTTTGGCTTGTTTGTTTTTTCAACCCAAGCTGTACAATCTAAAGTTATTAAAGGTTTACTATTCGGCTCTTTTTTATTACTATACACACCAACAACCGTTTTGTTGTTTTGTGTTACGGCTTCTAAATCAACCATCTTTTCATCATAACGCATTTTTAAGTATTCATGTAATTTTGGCATTTTATTTACCTTTAAATATTCTTTAATATTATATATTGTTTTATTTTGCTAACTTTTGTTTATATTTTTTTATAAAACGGTAAGATATATATCCTGCTACA
>Ga0105103_10000003_pt1 | contig 93960 bp, 86 predicted proteins | sample PPLLaktember2015_2_FD_79107 | JGI IMG/M metagenome (GOLD analysis project Ga0105103, IMG submission 79107) | Freshwater sediment microbial communities from Prairie Pothole Lake near Jamestown, North Dakota, USA - PPLs Lake P7 Core (6) Depth... | ecosystem: Environmental > Aquatic > Freshwater >...
GAAAAAGCCATATTCACAAACACTCGTCCATCAATTTTTCGATATTTCACAAATATTATATCAGATTGCAAAGTGAAGTTATGTGAAGAATTGTAAAACTAAGCTATCTAAAGAACAGCATCCCCAGATTCGATTGGAGACTATCGATAAACCAACAACGAGAACAAGAAGCACAAAGAACATTATAACTGTTCTTGATGGGGAATTTTTTTTCATTGTTCTCTTCGAACAGCATGATACGTCCTGTTTGCTGAAAAAACAAGACAAGGTCAAAACACGTTGTCTCAATGACTGGAAACCTAAGAATAATAAATATATGCAATCTCGAACTCTCCTGACTCTAACCACTTCGCTTGAGCGAACATCCCTTGACATGCGATACTCCCTGACTTAAATACTAAAAAACAGACCGGTAAAGGAGGAAAATATGGTGAAAAAATCAGCGTTCGTTCTGTTGTTTTTGGTACTTTCCACAGGATTAGTAATGGCTGGAGAAACCGGCGGAAAGGGAAAAGCCAAAGATTATGGCAAGCAACCGTGGGTTGTTGACATTGAAGATCTAACAGAAATAAATGATAACTTCCGTACTGCGTGGTGGACAGGCAAGCATCTTCAGATGACCGTTATGTCAGTGAAGCCCAAGGGAGAGATAGGGCTTGAAAAACATGATAAAGGGGACCAGTTTATCCGTGTGGAAAAGGGTGAGGCCCGCGTGGTAATGGGCATATCCAAAGACAAGATGACCTTTGACAAAAAAGTCTCTGATGACTGGGCTATTTTTATCCCGGAGGGTTTTTGGCATAATATTATCAATGAGGGGGATAAACCTTTGAAGGTTTACGTGATTTACGCTCCATCCGAACATCCTGCAGGGACAGTCCATAAAACTTTTGAGGAATCAGAAGCTGCCCATGGTCATTAACGTTCCGGCCAGGAGATCATAGAAGAACATAATCCGAAGGCAGGGTCGATTGACCCTGCCTTTTTAATTCCGAGGAGATAACCATGGATTGTGATCATCCCGGACGGGTTGTTCCTTAGATTTCTGATTTTTTAAGTTATCTACCCTTTTGCTGTTTTGGCTCTTGAATGCAGGATTGGGGTCAGGTGCAGGATTGGGGTCAGGTCTTGTATTCATACATTTGCCTCACTCATCTTCTTTACAATCCTGCTCACCGTCGCATAATGGATGCCTAACTGGTCTGCAATCTCCTTCAAGGTATACCTGTAACGCACATGGGCTTCACGTATGACTTTGTTTCTCTCAGTCTTGCCGGCAGTGATTAGTCCCGATGTAAGGTCAGGCAGAGGCGGTCTCTCTGCAAAGCGTTGGGATCGAGGAATCTCCCTGAGGTCATCGGGAAGAGATGTTTTGATCCTCTGGATGAATTGAGAGTCTCCCAGGAAGATCTGCCCTTTCAACTCCCTCCAGGGTGCTTCGTGTGTGATTCCTTTTAATACAAATTCTTTGTAGAGTTTCTCTGCCCTTTTCCTGTTAGGGGTGAACTGAGCAAGGAGCCAGTCCACAACAAGGAAGGATGGTGCTTTATCAATTCCGGCAGTTGCCCGATAACTGCTCCACTGAAAGTCATCCGGTCTTTCAACAATGTGCGCTCTCACCGGGTTAAGCGATACATACCGGCAAAGTTCAAGGAGGTATCTATCCTTGTCCACAATGATAGCCTTGTACCTTCCCTGGAAGACATGTCCGGTCTTGTGATACTTCCAATTATATTTCTGGGTGTATATACCATTGAGTTGTCTCATACCCCGTGAGAGATTTCCTTCCGGAGTCTCGATGACAAGGTGGTAATGGTTATCCATGAGGCAGTAAGCATGGCACAGCCAATGAAAACGGTCGGTAAGTGTTGCGAGGAGTTTCAGGAAATAAACACGGTCCTTATCGGACCGGAATATCTTCTGTCCACCATTCCCCCGGGACGTTATGTGGTACAGGGCTCCGGGATACTCAATCCGTAAAGGACGTGCCATAGGCAGAGCATATCACAGGAAATGATGCAATACAAGACCTGACCCCAATGGTTCTCCTAGCACCTGCAGGTGGGCCGCCTGTCGCCATGTTCATCCCACTTTCACGGGATCGGGCACCGCAGGTCTCCTCGCTCGGGCTGCTGTACATCTCCCAGTTCGATGGATGACAAATAATCGCCTAAGATTTTCTCCATAATATTTTCCTCCTTTTTGCCCACAGGCTCTTGAACGAATTGTCCTCCCCAATCTTGAATCTTGAATCTGCAATCTTGAATCACTTTGTTAAGACCCGAAGAGGATTTCATCAGTAATAGCAGAGAGGAAGCATTTGTCGTCAAATGTATCAGTTTCCACGAGGCTGTATTCTTCTCCCTCCTCGATGCCTGCTGCCTTGAGGGCTACTTCCTCGGTTTCAGCATCGACTGTCTTATGCACGCCATTGATGTAAAAAGTATATTTTGTCATGATAACCTCCCTAATTATGAATGATCCCTACTCTTTACTTCTCCCAATCTTGAATCTTGAATCTGTAATATTGAATTATATAAGATGAGACTGACAACTGTATGTCAGTGGATTTTTAAGAGAGAAAATTTATCGAGGGACGCCGTACCATCACCGTTGAAGTGATAAGTACACTAAACCGAGCTTACGACTTTGAGGTCCTTGAAATAGGTTTTATAGACTCCAAGGTCACGAGAGATGATGCAGTCTGTGTGGGTGAGAGCGTGAGCACCTATGAGAAAGTCAGCCAGCACATGGAGCCTCTTTGCAAAGGGTGTTTTGCATTGCGGACAGGCTACCCCAAAGGTCTTGCCGCATGCTGGGCATGAAACCAGGTCTTTATTGCCTTTTCTTGCATACTCGGCCCATCGTGAACCGGCAATGGAGAGTGATTTTTCATTTGAATATGTCAGTCGTATCCCGGTCTCCATAAGAAAGGTCTTCAATTCATTTTCTGAGCGAAACTCGGCAGCGAGTTCCGCGTAAACAACTTCGCAGATAATAAGTTGGCCTCTTGATACATGACGATCCAGGAGGGTTTTTGAAGCCATACGAAACGGTTCATCGGGAATCAGAATATCGAGCAGAATATTTGTGTCAACGGCTGTTATCATGGCCCCGCGCCTCCTTAACGAGGTCGTCGCTTCTTTTTCCCTTGAGGTGTGTCAGTTTTCCGACCCACTTATCAAATGGGGATTTAACCATGACTTTCGTTATAATGAGTACACCATTTTTCTCCTCGAATCCTATGGTTTCACCCGGCTGCACCCCTAACTTTTCCCTCACTTTCTTGGGAATCGTTACCTGTCCCTTAGACGTAACCTTTGCAGCAATCATGTCTCACCTCCATGTAAGGATTAATTATCCTTACTGTTAATGTAAGAAATGTATGGTATTGTGTCAAGTAATATTTACCTTCCCGAAACTCCATGTGCCACTGTGAATAGTCCACCTTCACTGGCTTCTTTCACGGTCAGGCGATCCGGAAAACCCAGTGGGGTCAAGTCTTGTATTCATACATTTCTTTTTCCATCTCCCCTTTTTCCGCATCAAAGCAAAAGTTTATGATCGATGCATCTCGGAGATTGCATATTTGCCGTGTTGGTTCACCCCTTTGGGTACAAAGTTAAATTCTATTCAAGATTCAAGATTGCAGATCATCCGAGAAGATATTCAAGATTCAAGATTACAGAGTCAAGATTAAATTCGACAAACAGATTTTCTACCAGTACTTTTGCATGAGAGCTTGAATAGTGTTCAACCAATCATTAGGAATCGCTTTCAATCCGTAATAAACGCCGGCTTAATACCTTGTGTGTAGCCTTATTTGCTCTTGATCCTGGAGGATTTTCAGGATGCTGACGATGCTGTCCATACGTGGATTGCCACTTGGACCTAGCATACGATGTATGCTTTTGCTGGACTTATTGAGTTTCTGAGCGAGGGTTGGAAATGTAATCGTTGCGTTTATATAATCACGAAGTATAGCTTTCCCTACAATGAGATTGCCTTCGAGGATCTCATTGACGGCTTCCGCAAGAAGTCCCTTGCGATAGTGATCATCACGGATTGCACGTTCCATTATTGTTGCTTTGAAATCACGAGTAAGTGCCATTCTTAACCTCCTTTCTTCTTCCTGGCCTTATACTCCCGCCAGAACGTCTTTGCCTTTTCAATATCCGTGTTCTGTGTTTTCTTTGTTCCACCGATCAACAGAATAATCAGTGTGTTCCCGTCCTTCCCAAAATAGATTCTGTAGCCGGGACCAAAATAAACCAGTTCCCGAATGGTGACGAATCTTCTCTGACATATTCCTTGATCTCGTATTCAGCCATCAACATGATAGTAACGTATATGTTACCTATTGTCAAGATGTAAAAAGCTCTGACACATATAGGGATTGAAGATGATGAAGGTATTGGATAAAGCCGGAGAGTTGTTTAGATATGGACAGTAAATCAGAATTGAGTCCAAAATCCCTAGAAAATTCACTTTCATGACAGGCATCGTAAACATTCCTTGAAATCCCTCTGTTGGAGAGAAAATGGATATTGTTTTTTCTTTATTATTGCATTTAGTTTGGCTTTGAGTTCCGGTAAGTCACGTTCTATTGCTCTCCAGACTGCCTCCAGATCCATGCCAAAGTATTCACGCTACGAGACTGACAACTGTATGTCAGTATTCGTCCTTTGAAAATTTAATAATTTTTTGTCAATTGCACGACCTTTTGATAGAAAGATCCTGAAGCCTGATCAAGCAAACAGGACGTTTGAGATCATTCATAAGAAATTCAGGCGAGATGAATCAGTTGACAGCTACTTCTTGATCAGTTTTTTCCCGATCTCCCATGCCGCGCCTACATCCTGTCCAAGAGCCCGATATTTCTTGTCGGACATGCTAAGAATGAATGGGTTTATCTTCTTCAGATCGGGGATACCCTCTGTAAGACAGTTTTCATCGCAATATATCGTAATGATTTCCCCAATAAAAAGTTCTTCAGCCGGCAGTTCAACAGTTTGTACCAGCTTGCACTCAACGTTAAATGGAAATTCCTTAATCATTGGAGCTGTTTCAAGCTTGCCGTAAAAGGTCTCAAACAAGGCAGCCTTGTCGAATTTCCTGCCAGATACCATGCCGCAGTAATCAGTCTTCTCGGCCATGTCCACCGAAGGGATGTTCACGCTGAAGGTGCCATTAGCCTTAATTCCCGAATTTGAATAATGGGATTTGCCCATGGCAACGGCCAGGTATGGAGGATCAGGATTTACCATGGTAAACCATGCAACCGTAAGGTAGTTCGCTTTTCCGCCAATGTTCGCTCCAACAATCGAACAGGGCATGGGGTAACATAATCGACCACCAGCCATTTCAATCTTTACCATAACAACCTCCTTAGCAGGGTAAACACGAATAATTGACTCTACTTCGCCGACCAAGGTTTTGTCAAGAGCCGATGCATGTCATCTCCGGTATGCAATCTTCGCAGAACCATCCCTCTTCTGATTCCTCGGCTCCGGCCAGGGGTTTGATCTGGTGGCAACGGATACACCTTATTTCTTTTGCACCCTGAGCCATAAGTTGTATTCTCCTCGATCGAGGCGCTGCCTTGAGAATTAGTGTCCTTTCCTGATTTTCTTCCTCTAACAGCTCTATATCGTCAAATTCATCTTCACTGCCAAGAATCTCGGCTGTGTTTCTTCCTTTTTTCATAAAATTCCTCCTCTATGGGACTCGATAACATAAATATAAGGAGATAATGTGAAGCGGTAAAGAAGGGATTATGAAGAATCGTGAATTTTTCTAACTTTTGAACAGTAATGAAACAGTAAGTGCTTGTTCCTCTTGTTAGCTAACTTGCCGATTTATTCGCTTCAACATCTGCAAATTTATTCGTATTTTCAGAAATAAGGATAGCTGATACGCTAGATCAGGGATAAATCAATTGACTTTTCTCTTTCGTACGATATCCTTAGAATAAGGAGGGTACAGCCATGACAAGAAAACAATTGCATCACAAAACAGTCAAAGCTAAGGCTTTCCGGTCCGCAAATGACAGTTCTGCTTATTGGAAAGGATATATGCGGGGTTTAAGAGTAGCATACCACGGAAAAGAATTTGAAACTCAAGAAGAACACAGAAAATGGATGGCTCTTGTCCATGATACTGATGAAATTAAACAGGAGATGGGAAAAGGATATCGCGATGGTTTGAATGATAAATAAAGGCTAACCGTTACACTTGTTTGTCTAAGCAATGATCTTTTTCGGAGTCAACAAAGTTGATGAAAAATAGAAGACTGTGGTAATGTTATGAGCACTATTTATGAGAACATACGAACCTCTCAAAGACATTGGCTCCGTGAAAGCAATCTTATCCCAGATTTCGATCTGGGGAGGTTTGTCAGACGATCAGCAGGAAAAAATTTATAAGCGATTAGAGGTCGGCATCTTCAACAGAGGTGAGTACATCTTCCGCAAGGGTGACCAACCCACACACATTTACATAGTAAAAAACGGAAAGATTGATCTCTTGGCCTCTAGCCAGGATGTCAGCATCCAGAAAGAAACAGTAAAAACCGGTGGATCTTTCGGCATTGCTGCCTTGATGGCTATGCAACCACATATGGTGACAGCAATGGCAGCTGAGGACAGCGAGATTATGGTCCTATCAAGGCAAGCCCTTCTTGAGCTTCGCCATGAAGACATTGATCTATTTGCCCTCCTGATGATGAACATAGCCAGAGAGATTGCTCGAAGGCTTAAATTGACAGATGACATCTTTCTCCAGTATGTGTATGAACATAAGGATAGTAACCGTTGATGCAGATAGCATCGCACCAATACGATGGGCAATGAACAAATGCCTTGGCGGAACGAAGGTATACAATAGTTTTCAGTTTTGAATTCTTATATATGAGAAAAAAATGGTAGGCGCGGACGGTATTGAACCGACGACCTCTACCGTGTCAGGGTAGCGCTCTCCCACTGAGCTACGCGCCTAATGTAGATGCATTTTATAGCAGTAGATGCGTTTCTTGTCAAGGGAAACTTCATTTTCATATCGGGCTCAGGGCATATGGCTTGGAGTTTCAGTGATTTGAAAAAGATGACCCGGAATAAAATATCCGGGTCATCTGAGTATTATTATTTGAAGGTCACATTGCCCTTGGCGTCAACGCTGACCTTAAGTTTGTCACCTTCTTTCACTTCACCCTTGAGGATCAGTAAGGCAAGTGGATCCTGTATCTTTTTCTGGATAAGCCGCTTCAGCGGTCGTGCCCCATACACGGCATCATATCCCTCTTTCGCCACCATTTCTTTCAGCTTGTCGGTAAAGGTGATTTCCACACCTCTCTCGGCAACCCGTTTTACCAGAAATATAAGCTGCAGGTCGGCTATTTTCTTGATGTCTTCCATGGAAAGACCCCTGAAAATGATCAGGTCATCGATACGGTTCAGGAATTCTGGCTTGAAGTGTGTTTTCACCGTTTCCATTACCCTTCGCTTCATCTCGTCATAGTCCTTGCCACCAAGCTCAGTGATCCATTGGCTTCCCAGGTTGGATGTCATAATGATGACCGAGTTCTTGAAATCAACGGTCCTGCCCTGCCCGTCTGTTAGCCGACCATCATCGAGGATCTGCAGCAAAACATTAAACACTTCAGGGTGTGCCTTTTCAACTTCATCCATGAGGATGATGGAATATGGCCTTCTTCTGACCGCCTCCGTCAGGTAGCCTCCTTCTTCATAGCCCACGTAGCCAGGGGGGGCCCCGATAAGCCGGGATACGGAATGCTTCTCCATGAATTCACTCATGTCGATCCGAACAATAGCCTGCTCATCATCGAAGAGGAATTCTGCCAGGGCCTTTGCCAGCTCGGTCTTTCCCACACCGGTCGGTCCCAGGAAGAGAAATGAACCTAACGGCCTGTTTGGATCCTGGAGACCTGCCCGTGCACGCCGTATCGTGTTTGCAACAGCCTCGATCGCTTCGTCCTGGCTTATCACCCGATGGTGGAGTCTGTCTTCCATCTTGACAAGCTTTTCCATATCGCCTTCGAGCATTTTGGAGACGGGAATGCCGGTCCACTTGGACACCACCTTTGCGATATCTTCCTCGTCAACCTCTTCCTTCAACATCTTCCGGTCCTTTTGAAGTTCGATAAGTTTCTTGTTTTTTTCCTGCAACTCTTTATCCAGTCCGGAGACGACACCGTAACGGATCTCGGCCACGCGTCCGAAATCACCCTTTCTCTCAAGTTCATCGGCTTCAGTCTTTGCCCGGTCAATCTTCTCCTTTATCTCACTGAGACCCATAATGAGGGCCTTTTCTTTTTCCCAGTGCTGCCGCTTATCGTAAACCTCTCTCTGCATCTCTTTGAGATCTTCCTCGAGTTTACTCTTCCTCTCAAGAGATGCCTTGTCCTTCTCTTTTTTCATTGCCTCGATCTCGATCTGCACCTGGATGACCCTTCGCTCGATCTCATCGATCTCTGTTGGGACGCTATCAATCTCCATCCTGAGACGGGAGGCTGATTCATCAATGAGGTCGATTGCCTTATCTGGGAGAAACCGGTCGGTAATATAGCGGTGCGATAGCGTTGCTGCAGCGATCAAGGCTGAGTCTTTGACCCTCACGCCGTGGTGAAGCTCATACTTCTCCTTAAGACCCCTCAAGATCGCGATTGTCTCCTCAACAGAAGGCTCACCAACGTAGACAGGCTGGAACCTTCTCTCCAGGGCAGCGTCCTTTTCCACATATTTTCTGTATTCATCAAGGGTTGTAGCGCCAATGCACCTGAGCTCACCCCTCGCAAGAGCAGGCTTGAGCATGTTCGATGCGTCGATGGCCCCCTGGGCGCCTCCTGCACCTACAATCGTGTGAAGCTCGTCTATGAAGAGAATGATTGTTCCTGAGGCTTCATCGATCTCCTTGAGTACCGCCTTGAGCCTGTCTTCAAACTCGCCACGGTATTTTGCCCCTGCGAGCATGGCCCCCAGGTCAAGGGAAAGGACTTTTTTATTTTTCAATGTCTCGGGGATGTCTCCACTTACTATACGTTGGGCCAGGCCCTCAACAATGGCTGTTTTACCAACACCCGGCTCACCGATAATGACAGGGTTGTTTTTCGTTCTCCGTGAGAGGACCTGCATAACCCTTCTCACCTCTTCATCTCTTCCAATTACTGGATCAAGCTTGCCCTTTCTGGCCTCTTCGGTCAAATCCCTACAGTATTTCTGGAGGGCCTGGTATTTCTCTTCCGGGGCTTGGTCTGTTATCCTCTGGGTACCACGGATGTCCTTCAGGACTGAGTAGATTCGGTCTTTGGTTACGCCCTGAACCTGAAGGATTCGTCCTGCCACTCCGTTGCCCGTATCAGTAACACCGATAAGGAGATGCTCTGTACTTACGTATTCATCCTTGAGACGCTCAGCCTCTACGAAAGCCGTATCAAGGGTCTGTTTCATCCTTGGGGTTATAAAGACCTGCGCAGCCCCATGGACGGCAGGTATATTTTTCAGTTCTTTTTCAAGGTCTTGCAAGATTGTCCCTGAATTGGCGCCAAGCTTATCAAGTATGGGCTTAACAATGCCATCCTTCTGTGTCACAAGGGCATAAAGGAGATGTTCGTTGTCGATGCCTTGATGATGTGATGCCTCTGCCTTTTTCTGTGCTTCTGTGATTGCTTCTTGAGCTTTAATCGTCAATTTTTCCCAATTCATACTGTCACCTCATGTCTTTATATAGCACCAACGTTCAGCATTCAGCCGTCAGCGATATACCGAGTACTACCTTTGGCTTGTCTGTTGATGGTCGTTTGCTGCAAAATAATCAAATGTTCTAATCTTACTGATTGCTGAAAGCTGATCACTGAAAAAATATAATCATTGAATTAGGGAATGCAATGAGGGACAGGACCTTTTGGAGATTGCATTGGACAAAGTCATGTGATAAGGTGAATCCAGTTTATGAATAAAAACAATCTCTTTGAAAATCTACCTGAGACATGCACAGCAGAGATTTTTGAGACTCTTTTTGAAAATAAGAATCTTAAGCTTGAACGGATCATATCGGATGGACAGGCAACCCCGCCAGGGCAATGGTATGACCAGGGTTGGGATGAGTGTGTTGTCCTGCTTCAGGGTAACGCAGGCATTCTTTTTGAAGAAGATAATACCCCTGTTGTCCTCAAATCTGGTGATTACCTCTTTATCCCTACCCACAAAAGACACCGGGTCGAATGGACAGACCCCAAGCAAAAAACCATCTGGCTGGCAATCCATATTAAAAACAAGTGAGAAGTGAAAAGTTAAAAGTGAGAAATTAAATAAAACGACAGGAAAGGCCGGACTGGGGGGGGAAAGCAAGAAAGGATGTAAAAAGTAAGAAGTCAGAAAATACTTGACCCCTTGACCCCTCGTATCCTAGAACCCTTTGTATCTTTCTCCTATCCGCTACCCTTGTAGTAAGTAATACCCGACAACTGGTTACCGATCTCTGATTTTTGGGCTATCTGCCGCAAGATATTAGTGTACTGTACCATTAATAACATAACAGTTGTCATTCCGAGCGAAGCGAAGGCTTGTCCCTAGTAAAACGAGGGAACTCAGGGAGATTGCCGCGTCACTTACGCTCCTCGCAATGACTATGTAAAGAAGCGTTAGGGACAGGACACTAGCTGTTTATATATGGTGCGGCCTATCCTTCCAGCCACCAAAGAGGTGCATGTGGAGGTGGAAAATAACCTGACCGCCTCCCCTCTCCACATTGACATGGATTTTGTATCCTGAATCCGCGATGCCGGTTTCCCGTGCAATATCTCTTGCCTTAAGAAACATTTTCTCCAGGATCCCCTGATCCTCTTCTGTTAAATCGTTAATACTCCGGATATGTTTCCGCGGAACGATCAGAAGATGGACCGGTGCAGCCGGACGGACGTCTTTAAAAACAACAAGGTCGTCATCCTCATAGACAAAATCAGCCTTCATCTTGCCCTTGATAATCTCACAAAACTTGCACTGTTCATCCATTGAACACCATCCCGAACATATTAACCAGATATTGTTCAACGAAACAAGAGGGACCGTCTTTTCTTCTCGTCTGGTCTTCTTCGTCTTTCCCACTTTTCCCGCCGGAATCTCTTCTTCTTTACATCCTCATGTGCTTGTGTTATTTAAAAGCCATGCAAGTAGAATTAGATGGAAAAATCCACGAAATTGAGAAACCTATGGATGTTTCACGCCTGCTCCAGCAGTTTTCGTTGAGCAGGGAGACCCACCTTGTTATCGTAAATGACCATCTTGTTACCGAAGATCACCGGCTTGGCAGAGATGACCGGGTAAAACTCATCAGGGTCGTATCCGGCGGATGAAGTGCAGGGTTTGCGGACAGGAAGCACATATAAGTCTTCGGTCATACAATACAGCCCTGTGTTCTCAAGATTTTACCTTCTTTTTAGAAAAAAGGGTTTCTGATACCATCCAGAAATACCATCTTATTGAAAAAAATGACACGCTAATTGTTGCTGTATCAGGAGGTAAAGATAGCCTATCAGTCTGGCATATCCTGAACAGACTGGGTTATAAGGCGGATGGGGTTTATGTGGATCTTGGTATCGGTGAATACTCCGGGGAATCCCTGGAAAAGATCAAGAAAATAGCTGAAACATTGCAACGCAAAGTCTTTGTTTTCCACATCAGGAAAATCTTTGAGAGAGGCATCGATGAGATTGCAAAAAACATACGCCGGGTCCCATGTTCTGCCTGCGGTATGATAAAACGGTATGTAATGAACAAAGTTTGTATTGATAAAGGCTACAATGTTCTCGTCACGGGGCACAACCTTGATGACGAGGCAGCAGCCCTCATGGGCAACCTGCTTTACTGGAAAGAAGAGTACCTGTGGAAAAAAAGTCCCTTTCTTGAGGGTCGGGAGGGACACCTATCCAGAAAGGTGAAGCCTCTCTTTCTCTGTTCTGAACGGGAGATGGCGGCATATGCACTGATCTCAGGGATAGATTACATTTATGAAGAATGTCCATTTTCTATAGATGCAAAATCTCTCACGTATAAGAGCATACTCAATAACCTTGAAGAAACCTCTCCGGGAACTAAACTCCAGTTTATCAAGGGCTATTTAAAAATGATAAAGGGTGGTAAGGAGGTATCAAAAGACATTACCTATTGCGCTGCCTGCGGATATCCTTGCTACGGAGACAAGTGCAACATGTGCAGGCTTCTTGATAGATTTCATATCGAAAACAGGATAGACTTTGATGTATACGGCGACAACCTTGACAGAAATCAGAAAATGATGACATAATTCCGTGATGAGCACAATCGACAGCCTTTCTCAACTTATCTTCAATATCTACGAAGCCTTTACTGTTGCCTTTTTTATAAAAGAACACGATTATTTAAAATGTCTCTCTTCGGTTTCATTCGCTGCCAGTTTTGACAAGGCCAGACCCGTGGCCATTAATAATAGTCTTCCCGGATGGGTGGCCAAACATAACGAACCTCTCATTATACCAAACTTTGACAAAGATGTTGAGGCCTTGGGTTACTATGGGTCCGATGAAGGCATTAAGTCCTTTATGGGCTACCCCATGGAGGGAAAGGGCGTCATCATCGTTGACAGCAAAAAAAAATGGGTTTTTACCGATAAAGAAAAGAAAATCCTCGGAAGCTTTGTATCCCTTATAGATGAAGAAATTGAAAAGGGAAAGAAAACACAGGACTTCGAAGACATTATAGAAGAACTCAGCGTGGAAAAAAAAATTATAAGTCTATTCCGCGACCTCAATCTTTCCCACATCTCCATTAAAGAGTTATTCATTGAGCTATTAAGTCTTTCTGGCGCTGATCTTTATTTCACAGCCATTGAAAAAAATGGCAAGTTATTCCTCAAAGATATTTTGGGCATTGACGATGACAGCTACCTGATGAAAGTATGCCCCTCAGGAAGCAGCATAGCATCAACAGTCATGGAAGGGGAAAGGGAACTCCTGCTCCCGTATAACAGCGGTTTCTTAAAAGAAAAAGCCCTTTTTTTTCCGGGAGAATCGATAAAGGCAAAACAATTTTTTGGATTCCCTCTTCTATTTGATGATGTTTCTATAGGGGTGATAGGCTTTGCCTCTCTCTCAGACAAGCCTCTTCAAGAAAAATCTATTGAACCTCTCAGGAATGTCTCCAGTCTCCTGTCGCTCTATTACTCTTCCATATGGATGCGGGAAAACCTTGAAAAACTTAAGGATTTCGAACCAGTTACTGGGTCCTTCCAGTTTACGACTTTTCTTGGCCTCATGGAAAGATTGATAAAAAAGGATGAAAAATTCTCTCTTCTTTCGGTAAAGCTTAGCCACCTGAATGCTTATAACCGGAACATGGGCTACGAATTCACAAACGGCCTCCTTCAGAAGGTCTTCCAAGTCATCCGCCATTGTGCTGGCGGCAACTCATTCATATCGCGGAAGGGAGGTGGCCATTTTTATATTCTCCTGAAGGGGAGAGAAGCCATAGATGCAAGGAATATATTGAAGATTCTGAATTACACCATCGCAAAGAATATCTCTGAAGACATTAAGATAGATCAGAAAAATTTGACAGAGATGGGAGTATCTCACTTCCCTGATGACAGTAAAAATCTCTGGGAGCTTTTGGATCGAGCAAAGGATAGAAAGATTAGAGCTGCTTAATAACAAGGAGGGGCTATGGATTTCTTTAGAAGGCTTTTCGGCTTATTTTCCACGCATTTTGCGATGGACCTCGGTACTGCCAACACCCTTATATACATGAAAGGTGAAGGCATTATCCTCAACGAACCGTCGGTTGTCGCTATTGATAATACAAGTGGCAAGGTCATTGCCGTTGGCAGAGAAGCAAAGGAATATATCGGAAGAACGCCACCCAACATCAGCGCCATACGCCCTTTAAAAGATGGTGTTATTGCAGACTTTGATGTCACCAAGGCAATGATCAAATACTTTCTCACTGTTGTAAGGAAGGACAGGAAGATACAAAAACCCAAGATGGTTGTCGGTGTGCCTTCGGGCATTACCATGGTGGAGAAAAAAGCAGTTGTTGATGCGTGTTTCCAGGTTGGCATCAGGGACACCTACCTGATTGAAGAGCCGATGGCTGCTGCGATCGGATCGGAAATGCCCATTGAGTTGCCGAGAGGCAACATGGTGGTTGACATCGGCGGAGGGACAACTGAGGTTGCCATCATAAGTCTCGCTGCGACTGCCTACAGCGAGTCCCTGAGAGTTGCCGGTGATGAAATTGACGAATCGATTGTAAGGTATCTCCAGAAGAAACACCAGATCGCTATTGGTGCAATCGCCGCTGAAAAAATAAAACTTGAGGGAGCAACTGTCTACCAAACAGAAGGACGGGGTAATGCGTTTAGTGTGGTGGGAAAAGACCTTCTCACGGGTATCCCGAAAAGTATGAGAATTACAAGCGAAGAGATACGGGAAGCCATAGAAGAGCCTGTTTCGGCAATTATCGATTCCATACGCCGGGCCCTTGAAAAACTTCCTCCTGAATTTGCATCAGATCTGAATGAATCAGGCATGGTCCTGACAGGTGGAGGAGCTTTGCTGGGTGGTCTTGACCGGCGGATTGAGAAAGAGACAGGGATAAATGTCTATGTAGCTGATGATCCCCTGCTGTCTGTTGTCCTCGGAGCTGGAAAAGCACTCGAAGACATGGCAAGGTACCGTAAAGTTTTCATAAACTGAGCTTCGCTAGTGTTTAGTTATTCGTTTGGAAATTCTCAACTCAACACTAAGAACTCGAAACTCAAAACTGTCTTTCAATATACATCCCCTATCTGCCATTCTTCGTAATCACTTGACCTAAGTTCTGAGACAAAACGGGATGGCTTAAGGATGATAGCCCCCACCTGCTTATCAAAAGTAAGGAGCGGATAACAAAGGTATAACTCATCCATCGCTCGCGTGGTAGCCACGTAAAACAGCCTTCTTTCCTCTTCCAGTCCACCTTCTTCCAAAGCTTTTGGATTCGGAAACCTTCCCTCGGCACACCATATGATGAATACGATTTTCCATTCAAGTCCCTTTGCCTGATGGATGGTACTCAGAATTACCTTTTCTTCCTCGCGATCCGCAGAAATAATCTCTTCACCGCTTACGCCGCTCATGAGAGAAAGCTCACTCAAAAAGCTTTCTACGGACTGGTACTTCGTTGAGAAATTCATGAGTTGTCCAATGTCTTCAAGCCTTGCATCGTAGTTTGGGTAGTTGTACTTGAGGTATTCTATATAACCATTTTTTAATACAGCGGAAATCATATCAGCAGGTGCTTCCTGGTCCTGCAATTTTGCAAGGTCACTAAATAAATTGGACCATGTTTGTATGCTTTCCTTGTGAATGTTTTTGAATTTTTCAGCGATTGTCTTCGAAATAAAAACATCATAGGGATTGCTCAACGTCTGAAGGTAATCATAAATGTGCTCGGCAGTTCTGTTCCCTATCTTAGGGAAAAGTTTCAGGGCCCTCTTCCATGATACCTCGTCGTTCGGGTTTACCATGATCCTTAAAAACGCCACAACGTCCTTGATGTGAGCCTGCTCGAAAAACCTGAGTCCACTTCTGATCTCAAACGGTATGTCGCGCCGGGTAAATTCCATCTGGAGTTCCATACAGTGATAGTGTGCCCTGTAAAGGATTGCCATATTGTCGAGGGCTATCCCTTCATCTCTCATCTCAAGAACCCGCTGGGTAACGAACTCTGCCTGCTGTACAACATCCCGAGATGGTGCAACCACTGGGACAATACCACTTTTTTTAATACTTTTCAGCGCTTTGGCGAATTGTTTCGTGTTCTGTGCTATGGAGTGGTTTGCAAGGCTCAAGATCTCGGGGGTACTCCGGTAATTCGTTTCCAGCTTAAAGATCTTTGTCTCAGGATATTTATTGGGAAAATCCAGGATGTTCTGGAAATTTGCCCCCCTGAAAGAATATATGCTTTGAGCATCATCTCCCACTACCATTACATTCCTATTGATGAATCCCATGAAATTAACAATCTCTCCCTGGATCCTGTTCGTATCCTGATACTCATCCACAAGGATATGAGAGAATGTCATAGCATAGAGCTTCCTCAGATCCTCGTGCTCAGAGAGAAGCTTATGCCAGTAGAAAAGCAGATCATCAAAATCGACTGCATTGATTGCACGCTTCTTCTCCATATAGAGTTTCGACACAAGGGCTATTTCATCAATAATATCGAAGAAGAAAGGCGCTCTTTCCCGTACGCTTGTTTCGATGTCTTCCATGGTGTTGATTGCATAACTGAATATCTCTTTGAGGATACCGCCTTGTGGAAACCGACGCTCTTTCCGGTCAATCTTTGAATCTTTCAGTACCACCTCAATAAGGTCTTTCGCATCCTCATTGTCCAGTATGGTGAAATTCTTCTTGAAACCGACCATTTCTCCGTGCTGACGGAGTATCATATTACCTATGTGATGAAAGGTACCACCCCATATATAGCGGGTATCCATCTTCATCAGGTGTTCTACCCTGCGAAGCATCTCACGGGCGGCCTTGTTGGTAAAGGTGAGTAACAAAATCCCATTCGGGGAAACTCCCTTTTCAAGGAGATAGGCAACCCTGTACGTGACAACCCTCGTTTTTCCGCTGCCTGCTCCTGCTATGACAAGAATGGGACCATCACCACAGGTGACAACATCCAGTTGTTCTTTGTTAAGCTCTTGATGGTACTGAATTCGTGGCGTTCGACCTGATACATCCTTATGGATGACGTATCGTTTCATGACGGTAAAGTATGCTTTATGAGGTGTCACTTGTCAAGGAAGATGCAACCATAAAGTATGTGGGTGAAAGTCATAAGTTACTTCGAAATATAATGCAGATTAGTGTTGTGCTCTCTTGCACAACGAGAGAATGGGACTCGTATTTCGGTAAGCAACGCACTTGACACTCCCAGGATGCTCTGCTACGATTGTTTTATACGAATATTTCTTAGAAGTATGGCACAAGGAGGTTGGTAATGTTTATATTATGGGAGGAGAAAATATGACAACACTTTTACTCAGCATAATTACACTCGCATGCGTAGTATTGGTCATTGTTCTTATTTATGTGCTTCTCGAAGTTCGAGTGGCGACACGAAAATTGGAACAGTTCATCAGCACCTCTGAAAGCTCTCTTAAGCCAACACTCGATGAACTTCCAGAGACAATAAGAAGTATTCGGTATATTGCAGAGAACATCGCCACAGTCACAGATGACGTAAAAACCCTTTCCGGGTCGGTGAGGACAGTGGGAAAAAATATACAGCTGACAAGTGGTTACATTGAGGAGATTGCATCATCCTCGTCCATTCAGATATCTGGGCTGAGAGCAGGTATAAGGGCTGGTTTGTATGCCCTGGTCAATAATGTACTGACAAAACACAAAAAGTAAATTTTAAGGAGGTTCACTATGGCAGATGAAGAAAGAGGTTACGGAGCAGGTTCTACACTTCTTGCATTTTTTCTTGGTGGTTTAGTCGGGGCAGGTGTTGCACTGCTTCTTGCACCAAAGTCCGGATCAGAAACAAGACAGATTATCAAGGAGTATGCAGGAGAGGCAAAAGGAAAAGCTGAGGTATATCTGGATAAAGCGAAAGGTAGTGCAACAAATGTGGTTGATAAGGTCAAAGAAAGCGCTGCTTCAGTGTTGGAGAAAGGCAAGGAATTTGTCGAAGGACAAAAAACAGTCTTAGCTTCAGCGGTGGAAGCCGGCAAAGAAGCATACGAAAAAGAAAAGGAAAAACTATCGACTGAACGTAAAGGTTAGCAACAACAGGAATACATTTTCGGGGAGAATTTTCATATTCACGCAATATGACGACTAGTCGTTTATACTCAATCGCACTCTATTTTCTTGTCGCTGTTCTCGGATACTTAAGTTATCAGATTTTCAAGCCTTTCCTTTCACCATTGGCTTGGGCTATTGTTTTATCTATTGTTTTTTATCCTGTTTTTACCTTTGTTCTTAAGTTTGTTAAATGGAAACCCCTTGCTTCTTTTATCACCCTATTGATCATACTTATGCTTCTTTTAGGACCCTTTTCATATCTTTCCTATCTGCTTTCTCAGGAGATACGATCAATTGTTGACGATGCTGCGGGCGGAAAATTTGATCCTGTAGGCGGGATTATGCATCATCCCCTTGTAAACAAGCTGATAAACAAGATGCTCGGTACGTTTCAACTTTCTCAGGCTGAATTCGAGAAGAGGATCCTTGAGAATATTACTCTTTTTGGTAAAAGCCTTGTAGGAGGAATTACAGGCGGGATCGGGAATGTGGCCCTGGCAATAACTGACTTCATTTTCATGATCCTTTCTATATTCTTCTTCCTCGAAGGGGGCTCAGAGTTTGTCGAGGGGCTTGGCAAGTATATACCATTCTCAAAAAAACAAAGAGAGAGACTGATAAAACAAACCAGAGATATTATTGTTTCCACAATCTATGGGGGGGTAACCGTAGCGATAGCACAGGCTATTATGGGTGGCATTGCCTTTTCCCTGTTGAGCGTCCCATCTCCGGTTCTGTGGGGTTTTGCCATGTTCATTGCGTCTTTTGTTCCGCTTCTTGGGACCTTTGCAATTTGGGGCCCTGTGGCAGTATACCTGTTTTTCAAAGGGATGATTCTTAACAGCATCATACTTGTTATTGTAGGCGTTGTCGCAATAAGCTCAGTAGACAATATCATAAGACCTCTCATTATCCGTGGAAAAATGCAGATGCCTACACTTGCCATCTTTTTCAGCATACTCGGAGGAATTAAGGTATTTGGATTTATCGGCTTCATCATGGGACCCCTTGTGATGGCCCTTTTCATATCTGTAATCCAGATGCTTCGGTTTGTTGAAGAAGAACGCGAAAAGGAGCAGGAACTACATCAATAGCTTTTCTCCCATTGATATACTTTCAAGGATTTTTCTGTCAAGCAGCTTTATCTGCCGACCTTCCACTTCGATATAGCCCTGGCTGGACATTTTATTTAAAATTCGAGATAAGGTTTCCGGGATTGTTCCGAGCAGGCTCGCAAGCTGACCTTTCGCAATGTCAAGCTCTACGGTATTCTCTTTGTCTTTAATATTGTCAAGGACAAGGAGATATGCTGCAAGTCTCTGGGGCACCTCTTTTAGTGAAAGGTTTTCCACAAGTTGCGTAAAATACCTGAGACGTTTTGAAAGCATTGCAAGCATATTCATGGCCATTGAAGGATCCCTTGTGATCAGTTCAACAAACCTCTTCCGTGGAAAGAATAGGACTTCGCTGCCCTCCAGGGCCTCTGCGCAAGCCGGGAACTGTACACCTGCAAAAACAGCCACCTCACCAAAGGGTTCACCTGGGCCAAAGATGTGAAGAATCTGCTCCTTCCCTTCCGAGGAGAGTTTGTATATTTTTACACGACCGGCGTAAAGAACATAAAGACCAGTGGCTGTCTCTCCTTCTGTAAAGATAACTTTACCTCTTTGATATTTCCGTTTTTCAACAATGGCAAGAAGCAATTGAATCTGTGTGTCAATCAGTCCTGCGAACAAAGGGATTTGTTCAACGAAATGATTTAGGTTCATGCCTTTCATCTACCATGGTTTAGGCAATATCGTCAAATCCTTCATTCTGTAATAAGGAATGTTTGACAACAGTGAAGCTTTGTGGTTAAAAGGAGGGATGAAAAAAATTCCTGTACTCTACAGTGATGACTTTCTTACTGATTACAGGACAGTTGATTGTGAGAATCCGGAGCGGGCATGGATAATTCAGTCGGCAATCAGGGAGATTGCTGATTTTCGTGAACCAGATTTGTGCAGCAGAACCAACCTTCTTCTCTGCCATACAGAATCACTTATCAAGTCGGTGGAAAGCGATGAAGAAGTGTTCTCTGTGGCACGGAGAGCAGCAGGAGGAGCTATCATGGCTGCCGAGATTGCACTCACACAACCATCTTTTGGGCTTATCAGGCCACCTGGCCACCATGCAGGTCGAAATTTCAACGGTGGTTTCTGTTTCTTCAATAACATGGCTGTAGCGCTGTCAACTCTCCTCTCGCGGGGTTCGATCAGAAATGCCCTCATTGTTGATATCGATCTTCATTATGGAAATGGAACCGAGGATATTGTAAAAGAAGATTCGAGGATTTCTTTCAAGAATATCCATGCTTTTCACAGAGAGGAGTTTCTCGCGAACGTTGAGTTAGCCCTCATGGATGCCCCTTCGTATGACATTGTTGGCTGCTCTGCCGGCTTTGACACCTATGTACATGATTGGGGAGGAATCCTCCTCACCGATGATTACCGGGAAATTGCACGGATGATTACTTCTTCAAATCCCCATACATTTACCATACTCGAAGGGGGTTATTACATTTCCGATCTTGGTAAGAATGCTGTTTCATATCTTAAAGGCGTCCAGGAAGCTTGTTTGTAATTGCTGTTTTTTCCTTTGCCTGCGGAATCTATCTCAATGCCCTCTATGACATCCCATTAAAGTTCATGGTTCCTCCGCTCGTTCTTGTATTACTTTTCATACCTTTTTTTATAAGGAAAAGCAGTTTCCTCCCGACCCTTCTGCTCATTGTCTGTTTCATATTTGCAGGCATAGCAAGGCTTGGCATTGCAACCATTGGTCAAGCTGTCGTACATCCAGGTGATGGCACAAAAGAGGTTTATGTGGGTCTTATAACAGAGTCATCTCCCAACACAAAAATTGTAAAGCTGACAAGCCCGAGCGAAGCTGTAGACCTGAAAGTCATCATGAGAACGCCACAATCTCTTAATATCAATGACGCAGTTAAGGTGTTTGGGGAACTCAGGGAGGTTCATCCAACTTTCAAGAATCCCTATTTACTGTCATGGAAAAGGCTGAAAAAACTTGAGGGTATATCATATGAACTCAGGGGAACGATTATTTCCATCACCCCGGGCAAACATTTTATTCACGGTATAAGGAACAATCTCAAACAAAAGATTGATGCTTCCCGGGCACAGTATACTGGAATAATGAAGGCCCTTACCATTGGTGACACCACTGGCCTGGATGAGGTGACAAAAAATCTATTTCTTCACACCGGAACTTCCCATATTCTCGCAATTTCCGGATCTAATATTGGGATTGTAACCGCTTTTTTCTTTTTTATCACTCGATTCCTCATAGGACGCATTCGGACATTGAGACTCAGGGGTGACGACACACGCTATGCTGCGCTCGTTACAATCCCCTTTGCCTTTGTATTCATGCTCATTGCCGGATCAAGCATACCGACCATGAGGGCGACCATCATGATTACTGTCTACATGCTTTCCATTTTTATTGAACGCGGAAGAAATATTTTTAATACAATCGCTCTGAGCGCCCTCGCAATCCTCCTTGTTTATCCCCATTCCCTATTTACACCATCCTTTCAGCTTACCTATGCAAGTGTTGTGTTTATTATTCTTTTTACCCAGCGCATATTCCCCCTTTTAAAAACAGGTAACCGGCTCCTCAAGTGGTTTCTCCTTTCCATAGGCATGACTATTTCTGCAACCGTCGGAACCCTTCCTATCGTGCTATATCATTTTTATGGTGTAAATCCCTTTTCGGTACTCCATAATCTGGTCGCTGTTCCATTGATGTGCATTATCGCCATGCCTTTGAGCCTCCTGGGGATCGTTCTTCCATGGGGAGAATATCTTCTGCGCGTTGCCGGGGAGGTCCTTGCAATAACAGTACACATTCTTACCGCACTCGACTGGGGCTATATCTACCCCATGGTTCGGCCAAACTTTTTCGAAATTGCGCTTTACTTCGTCTTTCTTTTTGTCCTGTTACATATGAGAAAAAAGATAGTATTTGCCCTCATGGTTCTTGTTGTTCTGCCAGTAATCTCGGGTTATGCGTATTATGCATACTTTGAACGATTCAACCAAGACCTGCGGATTAACGTAATCGATGTTGGAAACGGAGATGCCCTTCTTGTGGAAGCACCGGATGGCATGAGAATGCTTATTGATGGTGGAGGATTTCACACAGGTGATTTTGATATTGGCAAATCTATACTAACCCCCATTTTATTATCAAAAAAAATCCTAACCCTTGATTACGTCATTAATACCCACCCTCATGGTGATCATTTGGGTGGCATACCTACCGTTATACGGGATTTTACCATCAATAATTTCTCGACGGGATATTATTTCATCTCACAGGAAAGATTTGTGGATCTCATGAAACTAATCAGAAAAAAGAAGATCCCCTTAACAACGTGGAAAAGGGGCGACAAATTTTTCCTGAGAAATGGTTTAGAAATTGTGGTACTCAATCCAGACTCTGAGGCCGTAATAGATGACCTGAACAATGCATCCCTCGTTGTAAGGATTGGATATGAAAATTACTCCATTCTTTTTACCGGTGACATTGGTTCAGACGTAGAAAGAAAACTCGTTATGAGAGGAAATTATCTCAAAGCAGATGTGCTCAAAATCCCTCACCATGGAAGCAAACACTCAAGCAGTCATGAGTTTATTGCGGCGGTTCAGCCTAAAATCGCAGTACTGAGCGCAGGAAAAGGATTACCTGGCATACCCAGCCAAGAAGCACTAAAAAGGTATGATGCATTCTCAATTCCTGTACTTCGCACTGACAGGGATGGGATGATCCAGGTGTGGAAAAAAAATAATGGAGTTGTATACTCCACTCAAGATAAATGATCTAAGGGCAGCGCTAAATGCACTGCCCTTAGATGTAACAATACGAGATCTGTTCTATCTCTGTTTAGGAGGTGGAGGAGCCGCCCCGTTACCTTTCAACTGCACAGCGGTAACCGGAGAGCCAGGATCGTTTGATGGTATGCTTATTTCAGCAGCGAATGATCCCACCGCTTCAGGCTCAAAAAGAACCCCAAAGAAACAAGCTTCTCGAGGCTCTAAAACCTTGCCTGAACACCTATCTTCAAAGATTTGGAACAACGATGCTTGTGGCCCGATGTTAATCGTGCCAATCTCTAAAGGTTTCCTTCCATTCATTGTGCTGTTCTTGATAAAAATGACAGCTGCTTTCATCCAACCAGTCCTTACATTCTTAAAATCCTTGTATCTTGGCCATACCACAATGGTCGGGTCAGATTGAAAAATGGCTGTTACCTCTTTATCAGAGTCCATAACAACCTTGCATTCCTTTTTTCCACTGCACGCACCTGACCAGCCTACGAATTTGGATTCCTCCTGCTCTATAATGTGATACAGCTTAATCTCTTTTCCTGCAGTATAAAGCTCTTTGCAGTCAGTCCAATTCTTTCCACACTTTATTCCTTTTGGTTTGCTTTGCACAATACCGACACCATCGCCATCCGTGATAACAGTCAGTGTGTAATTTGACTGGACAGGCATACCTGTTCCCTGCAAAGAAACTTCCACAGGCCCATAGGTAATAGCTCGAGCATATGGATCATTCGATGTAATTCTGAGGGTTGATGTCTTGAGACCTTCAGAACCAGGTACAAATCGCACGGTAATCATGCAACTGCTCCCGGGTACAATTGTAGGAGTGAGCGTTTGACATGTACCGGACTCCACTAAAAAGGAAATCCCGTCGCCATACACCAGGTCGATCCCTGATACTGCGAGATCAGTTTGACCAATATTTGTAATACTGAACTGTTGTATTTTTGAACTCCTGGTTGGGACCTCTCCATAGTCATAGTTGACGGGAGAGACTTCAATATCTGGCCCAGGCTGACCAACAAATCTCATAACAACCATGTCGTAGTGATCTCCAGATGCTACTGCATTGGCCCTCATATTACCAACGACGATGATTTTACCATCGGACTGTAAAGCCACGGCTTGGCCTATATCACCAAGATAGGTTTCGCCTGCCCGCCATTCACCATCGAAGGTGGCCAATCCGTTTATACCGAAGCTTGTGTCTATGGCCCCGTCGGTTGCATATCTTGCTAAGAATACATCCACATCATCAGATAACATATTTCCGTCGTGGTCCATGGGGTATGTGCCAACCAGGAGAATATTTCCATCAGGCTGAATCGCAATGTTGCGCGCACTACTTGACCTGAGGGGTTCATCCAAATATCTAAAGTGGTCTCTGTAGTTGAACGATATTACGCCTGTCCCTGCCCCGAAAGCAGTATCAAGTTCACCCTCCGGCGTATAACGAAGAGCAAATGGGGAATTATCTGCCTCGCCAGCCACAACAATCTTGCCGTCTTGCTGCACTTCCATGCCTCGCGGCAATGCCCCTGAGAAATAACCCATTGGTTTTAATTGGCCGCAATATGGTTCGCTCTCAGAAACAAGCACCCCCTCCATGTTGAACTTCAGCATAGCCGTGAATGCAAACACCTTGACTAGAACGGCAACTTGACCGTCCGGAGTGATCTTGACCTTTCTTCCCGAAATATCATCAGTTTCAACATCACCCTTAAAGTAGTAGCCATATTGCACAACACCTTGACTGCCAAAGCTCTCATCGACAGAACCGTTCGGATTAAACCTCAGTAACAACAGATTCTTTGTATCAGTGCCGGAAAGAAAGGTGTGTGTTGCAAGAAGAATCTTACCATCATTCTGTATTGCAATTGAAGCGACTGTATCGACTCCATCAAACTCCACGTTGTTCGTGAAAACTACCTCACCACCGCTAAAGCTGGTGTCAAGACTACCATCGGTATTATATCGGAGAACCATGATATCATACCAGTTCTGGGCTACCTGACTTCGAAACCCGGCAACGACAATCTTGCCATCGCTCTGAATAGCAACATCTGTGGCAAAAGAAAGAACATTGTCGTGGTTGTATAACACCACACCTTCAGGATGATTGAAGGTGCTGTCAAGGCTTCCATCCCTATTATACCGTATGACAGCAATCCTGGTTCGGCCAGAGTCATCTCCGTGGGTGTCAACCACAACTATTTTCCCATCACCCTGGATAGCGACCGCAGTTGGTCTTTCCCCATACATGAAAGGAGTCGAGAATGCCGCAAAACCATTTGGAGTGTTAAATGTGGTGTCGAAATATCCTGGCACCACCGCCGAAGCAATAACGGGATACAACAAAGTCAGAAAAAATAGATACAAAATACTACGTCTTACATTAACCATGTCCAATTACCTCCTTTGAATAGTTTTGTGCCGGCAACATCCCCGGTATCAAAGGAAATATAATTAAGCCAATAAATATCCCCGAGGCATGTCCGGCAAATAGGATTTTATTTGAAGAAACCCAATTAAAACCTTAAACCCCTAATTACAATAAGGAAAACATCTTTGTCAAAGGCATTTGTCACACTTTTTTTGAGCTTTTTAGTAGAGAAGAACTATGAATTGAATCAGAAATCAGACGTTGTTATGCAAAAAAGCCAGACGTTCACATAGAATACCGTGGCGTACTCCGTTAGCGTCGATCATGAGCTCCTCCGCACGAAAATACTGCATAATCTCCTGGAGAAGAACGATGCCCTGCGGGATAATATCCTCCCTACCCATTTCCATGCCTGGCAACTTACTTCGTTCTGATATTGTTTTCGCGAGAAGGTGATGTGCTACCTCATCAATGCGTATACTCGTTAACCTCAGCCCGTGAATCTGTTTTTTGTCCCACTCGCAGAGCCCCTTACTAATGCTGCCAAGGGTTGTTACGGTGCCTGCTGTTCCAACAACAGACTGTACATTTTTTTTGAAGGGAAGCTTTAAAATAGATTGAATAAAGTCTCTCAGCAAGCTGATTTCATTGTCGAGAGGCGGATCGTGCTTTATGAACATCTCAGTAAGCTTGACACTCCCAACAGGAAGGGAGATATAATCGATAATATTCTCTCGACCGTCAAAAATAATTTCAGTACTTCCGCCGCCTATATCAACAATGATTACATCTTCTGCTTCGTCTGAAAGATTTTGATGTACCGAAAGATAGGTATAAAAAGCTTCCTCGCGCTCGCTGATGACGCGGATGTCAAAGGAAAGTTGTTTCCTGGCAAGTTCAAGGAAAGTATCTCTATTCCGTGCCTCCCTTAGAGCTGCTGTCCCTACACAAAAAACTTCGCTAACCTGACTTTTTTCAGCTATAGCCTTGTAATATCTTAAAACATTCAGTGTTCTCTCCATCGCTTCAGTTGAAAGAGCACCTGTCTGTTTTAATCCCTCTCCCAGACGAGTAATGACAGCGGTATCATAGATTTCTTCAATCCTGTCTTTTATTTCAGCAATCATGAGAAGAACAGTGTTGGTTCCTATGTCAATTGAAGCATAATTCATTTGACAACCTCACGACAATCGCACTATGATAGCACCCATGACTTCAACCGGTTTGATCTCCTCAACAGATTTTACAGGCATCGTTGCTTTTATTTCAGGAATTCTCTCATTCTTTAGTCCATGTATTCTTCCACTCGTTCCCTCTTATTTAATCTTTATAAGCGGGATCACCTATGATGATTATAAGAAACTCCAATCCATGAAGTACAGGAAAATTGTCCTTATCCACTCCCTTGCATTTATTGTGGGTTTTTCTTTTGTCTTCGTAGCCCTTGGCGTCTCGTCGTCAGCATTGGGAAAACTGTTATCGAACTATCAAGTGTATGTTATGAGGATTGGAGGCTTTGTACTCATTATCCTCGGCCTGTATTACCTTGATGTGGTTAAAATACCATTTCTCAACAGGGAAAAGGTCTTTCACCTCCAGGATAAACCCGTCGGTCTTTTCGGTTCCTTTGTTATTGGCGTCACGTTCTCACTTGGATGGACACCTTGTGTGGGACCCGCTCTTTCATCAATCCTCATCATTGCCTCCACCACTGAAAATATCTGGGAAGGTATCTATCTGTTAGGCCTCTATTCCGTCGGTCTTGCAATTCCTTTTCTTATTTCGGCACTTCTCTTTGATCAGCTTTTCGGACTATTAAAGAAATACAGCTCTATCGTGAAGTATTCAATGAAAATTCTTGGCGTTCTCTTTATTATTATCGGGATACTTTTTTTCAGCTCATACTGGAGCCTGGTGATCAGCAGGATTGGTCAGCTGTTCACGCTTTAAAGGTCCAGGTCAGCGATTTCACCTTTAAACCGCTCTTTGAACTTCTTCAGAACACGGTTTTCAATCTGACGGACCCTTTCGCGGGAAATGTTGAACCGGGCACCTATTTCCTGAAGCGTGGATGATTCTTCAGCCATGATGCGCTGCTCAAATATATAGAGCTCCTTGTCGTTCAGGGTCTTTTTAAACTCTGCAACCTTTTTGGCAATGATCTCGCTCTTCTCTTTCTCTGCAACCACCTCTTCAACATTCTCACCGGATTTCATCAAATCCATAATGGTATCATCGCTCTCATCATGAACAGGCGCCTCAAGGGAGATATCGGTGTATGCAAGACGCTTTTCCATGTCTTCCACTTCTTCTTCTTTTACATCAAGGGTGCTTGCGAGCAACTTTGGGGCAGGATAAACACCGAGGGCTTCAAGCTTTTGCTTCTCCTTGTTGAGTCGATAAAAGAGCTTCCTTTGCCCTTGGGTGGTACCAACCTTTACAAGACTCCATGAATCCATTATGTATTTTAGGATATATGCTCGTATCCAGAAAGATGCGTAGGTAGAAAACTTTGTTCCCTTATAAGGATTATACTTCTTTACTGCATGGAGAAGTCCCACATTGCCTTCCTGAATCAGGTCGAGAATGTTCAAATAGGTGTTATAGTATTCGAGGGATATTTTTACAACAAGCTTGAGATTGGAGATTGCTAATTTCTGAGCGGCAGCTTTGTCCTTTTCTTTAAAAACCCTTGTAGATATTTCAAGCTCTTCCTCCCTTGTAAGCACAGGATATTTTGATACCTCTGAAAGATATTTTTTCAGCGGGTCAAAGGGTATGAGAAGTCCTTTGTCTTCCATGGGCTGAATAAGCTCTTTATCGTTTTCGGGAAATATGTCTTCTGTCAATGTTTGACCCCTCTTACCTGTATGAGTTCCGCAACAATGCTAACAGCAATTTCCTGGGGCGTTTCGGAGTTAATATCAATACCAACAGGTGCGTGAATTGATTCTAAAATTTCCTTTTGTATCCCCTTTTCTCTCAAGTGTTCAAGCACCATGCGAACCTTTCTTTTGCTGCCAATCATTCCAATGTAACGCGTCGGTTGTTCAATGCTTTTTTCGAGCACAAGGGCATCATGACTATGGCCACGCGTCACAATTACGATGTAAGAATTCGTTGTAAAATCGAGGCTATTAAAAACTTTGTTGAAGTCCTCTACAATAATAGTATCAGCCTCGGGAAACCTTTCCCTATTTGCAAATTCTTCCCTATCGTCAATGACAGTGACATTGAAGTCAACCAGCTTGGCTACTTTCGATAAAAATTGCGAAACATGACCTGCACCGAAAATATAAAGATTGGAGAAGGCTGACAATGGCTCCACTACTGTATCATTATTCATAAAGCGGACCCGGTGTTCATTCCAGAAATCTCTGAGTTTGGCTGTTTCTTCCTTTTCCAAACGATCTCCCCATATATCACCATTTCGGTCAATAAGACTCTTCTGAAAAGTCGTTTTATTAAATATGGTTACGACAACTGCTCGTATCCCTTTTTTCTCAAACCCTTGTATACACTCATAGACTATCTTGTGCTTATCAAGTATTGGCTCAAGCATGACATCCACGTTTCCACCGCAGAGCATGCCTTCATCTTCAACTGCCTTTGCATCCATTCTGACGTGATATAATCTAACATCAGTACACTGCATAGCCCTTAGTGCTTCATCAATAACCTCAGCTTCGAGCTTCCCCCCGCCAATTGTGCCGTAGGTCTTTTTATCCTCACCTACAAACATCTTGGCTCCTTCCTCTCTCGGAGCAGCTCCTGCCTTATTTACCACAGTGGCGACTATGCCTTTTTTTCCTTCACTCAGATACTTAACCATTGAATCGTATACGCTCATCATAAATCCTTTACACCCTTTTATTAAATTCGTGCATAATCGCCTCAAGAACACCGCCACCTATGGCTCGTGCCTTCTCCGTGATAGTGAAGCAGTATTCCTTAACACCTCTTGGGTCGATATCTCCTATTTTTTCATTTTCCTTTACTTTGATTTCACGAATGAGCCCTCTTAACAATCCGTCAATAGTGGCATTAACCGGTGTTTCATCAACGTAAAGGATGGTCTCCCCTTTTTTGACACTATCTCCTAGGGTTTTCACGTGTTTTACCAGACCGGCATGGGGTGATCTCAAGACCCTTTCAGATGTGTAGCCCATGGTTGGTCCCGGTATTCCTGTGTGAGCCTCTGCGCTACCATCGTAGAAGACCCTTCCAAGGTTGTGGCCCCTGTTGCTTTCCACCACAGCATGGGCATCATCAGGTGCTGCAAATCCGGGACCCACCCCGACAACAAAAGGAGCCTCTGTTTTTTTTGTTCCCAAATTCTTCTTTGCCATGATTGCGTCAATGATAATATCAGGCTTGAGGATGCTTACAATCGTCCATTTTGGGTCAACGATGACGGCAATCTTCTTTTTTTGCCAAATATCCTGCACCTTATCAACAGATTGAATGAGTTCTGCGTGAACACCTTCAACAGTCATCTCTCCATCGTAAACAACTTCAGAGAAGGCAACGGTCCTCCTGACACTGATTGGCTCGGGAATCTCAGTCATAACAATTAGTCTGATATGAGACATATAAAGCCTGTGGGCAATGCCAGTGGCCATCTCCCCGGCACCCTTTATGACCACAATAAGCTTATTGGGTGATTTGCCTTTCACGTCTTGCCTCTGTCCTTATTTTCTTTAACTCAGAGCTCACAACCCGTAACTCCGCACTGTTTTTCATCACAACCCTTTGCCAAAAAAACATGTCGGGTAGTGGCATTCATTGCAGTGCAAGCACAAGCCTCCATATGAGAGTTTTATCATATCACTCTTGTGCATTCTCTCGCCAGCCAAGATCCTCGTGAGAATGATGTCAAGCACGGTATTCCTGTTATAATAGACGCAAGCCGGTGCACCAAGTATGTATTTTCCTCGCAGCTTAGCCACAAGGAACATGGCACCAGGAAAGACGGGTGTGCCGTAAAAAAGAGTTTCTGCTCCGGTGGCCTCAACTCCTTCTTTGGTTACATCATCAGGATCTACAGACAACCCTGCTGTAGTCAAAACAAGGTCTGCACCCGAATCAAAAAGGCTGAGTATAGCATCCTTTATCATCGGAATCTCATCAGGAACGATCACCTTTCCAACAACTGTCAAACCATAGTTTCTCAACTTCTCTTCTACAACTGAGGAGCCATCCTGAACCCTACCGGTATACACTTCGCTCCCCGTGATGACAAGTCCCACGCTCAAGGGCTTGAATTGGCTTATTCTGATAACGTGTTTTTCCCCTATCCTTTCAACCTGTTTTAATGCCTTTTCATCAATATAGAGTGGTATTATCCGTGTTGCCGCAACAATATCGCCTTTTTTGACAGGATGCCTGTTCGGCAGAGCGCTCAGCAGCACATCCTTAATCCTGTTCATTGCAAAAAGATGTTGGGCATTAACATAAAAAAGACCATTTACTGTGGACTTGATTGATACCTTTCCTTCTTTGGGAGGGGTATATTCCATGTGTTCACCCAGGATTGCCTGTGCAATCCTGGTGCTTGCGTCGTCTTCGTGGACCCCCTTTGTAGGGCCTTCAAAGACGTAGAGATAACGCTTGCCAAGATCGAGAAGCTTCTCAATATCACCCTTTTCAATAACCTTGCCCCTGCTAAAAGCTACATCCTTTTTCTTCCCTGGAATTATTTCTGTGATGTCATGGGCGAGCGTCATCCCGAGTGCTTTCTCAACGCTTATTTTCTTCAATCCTGTAACCCCTTTCACGCAGTTGGTCTATTGCCTGGATGGTGTCAATGTCATTTAGGTTTCCACTATCACCCTCTATAAATACCACATCTTCTTTGTATTTTTCTATAACTTCCCTAAGCCCGCTGTCTCCATGAAGTATACCAATTTCATCTTGAAGCAGATTCGAATTAATCATGACCGGATGCCCTGTTTTACCATCAAAGCGAGGCATTACAATCTTTGCCTTGCGTTCTCTATATGTATGAAGAACTAATTTAATACTTCGGGATGTAACAAAAGGTTTATCTCCCAGATGAAAAAGAAGCGCATCGGTACCCTCAAGAAATGGCATTGCTGCCTTTACAGAGGTAGACATACCTTCTTTATAGTGAGGGTTGTGAATAAGACTCACATTTAGTCCATCAAGCTCTTTTTTGATTATCCGATGATCATGTCCGGTAACTACCAATACCTTGTGTAGTTCAGCCATGAGAAAGGGCTTTACGCTTCTCCGAATTACTGATTCTCCATCAATGGATACAGTTAATTTATTAAAACCCAGCCTGCTGGAAGTACCTGCAGCCAAAATTATGGCAAAAACTATTTTCATATTCGAATACGTTCAGGAGACAATATACAGAATTTAGGTATGCCTCAATGTTTTGTAATAACATTTTTAAGGCTTGTAATGAGAGCCTCCACATCTATGCCATGGACTTTAGCACCCTGTTCAATACTCTCAAAAAGGGCAGCCCGACAACCTAAACAACCGAATCCATACTGTTCAAAAACAGGGGTGGTTTCAGGATATTTACTCACTACTTCTTCGATCAACATATATTTGCTGATCATACCTTCACCATTATACAAACATTTTCACTTTCATAAACCAGGGGTAGCATTAAAATACCTCAGCAGAGAAAATATAGATTTTAGTATCATCAGATTTCCAGGCATCTTTTGCAAGTCCTGCCTTGTAACAGGTATACTCTAAAAACGTTTTTCTATCCCAATGATATTCTGTCGCAACCTGGGGTAGCAAAAGCCCTGTGTACCCTTTTTTTTCAACATACAAACCGTGAACTCCGACCTCGATCTCTTTGATATTTTCAATCTTTCGCATAGGTGAAATAACAGATATCTCGATGTCGATGTCCTTCCACTCGTCTTTTTGAAGGCCACAGAATCTCGGGTCATGAAAAGCTGATTGTATTGCCATCTTCTCGACAACGTCGGAAAGTGGCATGACAGCGCTTATATGGCCAATGCACCCCCTCAACTCTCCTTTACTTTTAAGCGTTACAAAGGCACCTGCTTTTTCTTTTAATTTTTCAGAGAGTTCTATCTTGCATTGCTTTTTACCAAATAGAGCGCACTCGATGGCATCTCGTGCAAGGTGCTTCAACTGCTTCTTCTCTTCGTTTGAAAGATTCAATGCTATTTCACCGTCTTTGTCAGATTGCTGCGCATAAAAACACAAGAGATATATCCAACAACGCCGCTCCTGTCACCAGATACATCGCCAGAGTTTGCATATTTAAGAACTTTACTTTGTGTTGCCCCAAGTTTCTGTGAAAGCAACATGGTTGATATTATGGGACCTGTTCCACATGCCTCACATGTCCCTTTGCGGAAATCATTCTGGAGTCCTTGTATGTCATAGGCATCAAGACGTTGCCTGACAACAGTATCCAACTCAACAGCTTCAGCATAGGGATAATAATGTGACAAATCAGTGCTGCCTACAACGAGAACTTTTTTATTAGTTTTTTTTATCGACCTAAAGATTGAATCAGCAAGGACCTCACAAAGGGCTGGGTCCTGTGACCCCATGATAAGGGGAAGCATGGTAAAATCTTTCAGTACTACCTGCAAAAAGGGCACCTGAACCTCGAGGGAATGCTCTCCCTTGTGGACATCAATGTTAGGCCAAACAACCGTTTTTAGATTAATGATTTCGCTTGCGAGTTCTTCATCAATGTGGACAACTCCAAGTGGGGTCCGGTATCCCCCTTTCTCAAATACTGCAATACCTTCAAAATGGCTCCTGTGACTTGGCGCTATGATGATGACTGTATCATAATGGGCTCCCATGATTGCCTTGTAGCCGTAAGCAGCCACCTGGCCGGAATACATATATCCGGCATGGGGAGCAATAAGGCCGACGATCTCTTTATCCAGGGAATCGATACTTGCATTTTTAAGGTAAACCTCTATGTTTTTTTCAAGAGTCTTTGGATTATCTGGATAGAACGTACCACTTACGAAAGGTTCTCTGATGTAAACCATATGCATTACTTCCTTTTCATAATAATGTTAAATTATATCACATCTTGGCTCTATACAACAGCAAGAATGAATGGATTACGATGCATCCAGTGTGGTTGGCACTTGTTGACTATATTAACCTTTTGTGATAATATTCACATCATATAAGGATAATGAACAGTGTCATCGTCGAGCATACTGCCAGGGGTTATCAGACTCAAATGGGCCACGCTCGGATTTATCAAAATATCTCAATCGTATCAGAGTCAATACGCATCCAAATCCACAATAGCCCTCCCGTTCAAGGAGGCAAGGAGGTAAAACATCATGGCAAGAGCTAAGGTTTTCGAAAATCGGCCACCAACACTTGGAATCAACAGTCTTGGAAGAATCGGAAAGCTTACATTATGGCATCACATCGGGCGAAAATATTTTAAAGAAATCATCGTTAATATTGGAAGGGAATCAGGGACAGGTCTGCAATCGATTGCGCAAATGATAGAAAAGGATGCAACCTATGGTCTTCTCCATCGATTTCTTTACGGAATAAAATCAGAGCGCCTCATCGAAATCAAGGACGAAAAAAAGGGCAAACTGATAATTGACGGCATTCCTGTAACCATCCTCCGAGAGGCGAGAAATCCGGTTGATATTCCATGGCGTGACTATGGTGTTGACCTCGTTGTTGATTGTACAGGAAAATTTAAAGACCCTACAGTTCAGGCAGACGATCCCAAGGGCTCTATCAGAGGGCACCTTGTAAAGGGAGCAAAAGCTGTAATAAATTCTTCAGCCTTTAAAATAAAGAACAAAGCATTATCAACCCCCGGGGATTGCATTACTCTGATTTATGGAATCAACCATTCTTCTTTCGATCAGAAGAAACATCAGATTGTCTCAGCAGCTTCCTGTACCACAACCGGCCTTGCACATATGGTCAAACCCCTTCTTGAAAATGAGAAGACAAATACAGTTCTTACGGCCTCAATGTCGACGGTGCACTCGGTTACAAACACACAGAGCGTGCTTGACAGCGTTCCCAAATCAGGTGAGAAGGATCTCAGAAAAAACAGGAGCATCCTGAATAATATCATCCTTACTTCAACAAACGCCGCAGAGGCTTTGGGGCAGGTTATCCCGGAGGTTAAGAATATCGGATTTATGGCAGACTCCATCAGAATACCCACGAATACACTCTCTCTCATCATCCTAAACGCAACATTCCAGACAAAGATGAACGCTGACGGCACTGCTGCTTCCATCAATACCAAAACAATTAATGATATATACAAAAAAGCATATGAGAGTAACCCGGAGCATCTCCTTATCTACACGACCGAACAGAATGTCTCTACCGACCTCATAGGCACAGATGCTGCTGTGATTATAGAGGGACAGTTTAATCACTCGCGCACTGCATTCATCAATGTAGACCTTACCCAGATACCTAATCTTTCTGCGAAGGCTCTCCAGGCTATGCAGACAAAAACCATGCGGGTACCTGTTGTTCACGCGAAAATATTCGGCTGGTATGACAACGAATACGGAAGCTACACAAACAGGATGGGTGATCTAACCGTCCACGTGCATAAGAATTTGCTATAAGCAGATTCAATTTTGAGTTTTGAGTGTTGAGTTGTGAGTCTTGAGTGCAAAGCTCTTGCTCATTAATTCAACACTTAAAACTTAAAATTCAAAATTGTTTTTAAATCGTTATGTTATAAGATTCTTCTGACTCAGTATCATTTTTTCCCAAATAAACAGCACCGCTCCAACCATCGATACCAATAAAATCGCCGCTCTTTATCTTTAGGCCGTCTATCAGGCTCCATCCATCCGCTTCATACACCTGCAGCTTGTTAAAGCCTACAACCCCAACCTTGTTGAGTTGTGGAATTGTCACGGCAGCATGGGATGTACCCCCTCCCCTTGCAGTTAAAAGCCCCTCAACCTGCAAGAGCACACCAACATCATCTGGGACTGTGTCAGGTCGGATAAGTATGAGTGGCGTTTGTGGCTCAGCTTTACGAAAACGTTTTATATCTTTTTCTGAATAGACCGCCTTGCCAGTCAAGGCGCCGCCGCTCACACCAATTCCAGTCCCGAGAAAAGATTGCTGAAGGGCCTCAGTATCCTTGAAACGTTTTAATTTGGTTGTTTGTCTCTGAACCATGTCTCGTGTCTGCAAGATATAGAGCTTATCCCGCGTTGCATTCTCAAAGGTAAACTCTATCTCCTGGTGATTGAATCCTTTTTCATATATCAGTATCTCTGATAATTTGACAAGCTCGTTGTAGATTTCAGGAAATTTGTTCTCTAAAGAGATCTCGGAATCCCTTTTTTCGGCCAACCGCTGTTTTTCTGAGATTGGGTATGTGATGACCAGACCCGATACTATGTCATCCCCCTGAACTCCAAAAATAAAATCACCAGAGAGCGTTACGTTCGCTGATGTACCTTTTGGGTTCCTGGTGAAGATAACCCCTGACCCTGAATTCTCATTGAGATTGCCAAATACCATGGCCTGAACAATGACTGCAGTTCCCCATTCATCGGACAAGCGCATCTGATGACGATATATCTTTGCCTGCTCGGAATACCACGATGCAAAGACTTGTAAAATGGCCTCCCGTAGCTGAACAAAGGGATTGTCAGCTACAATAATTCCCTTCTCTCCCATCTTCTTCTTGTAGGCAAGGGCAATTCTTTTCATCTGTTCAGGTTTAAACTGAATCTTCTTTCTTACATTGTATTTGCTCTTAAAGCTGTTCATGATCTCATCGAAGAAATCCCTTTTCAAACCCTGGTACATTCCCCATGTTTGTAAAAATCGGCGGTAAGAGTCCCATGCAGCCCATTGGTGACCCCTTCTTTTCCCGAGCCCCTCAGCAATATCCTCGTTAATTCCCACATTCAGGAAAGAATTCATCATTCCAGGCAGCGAGATGGTTGCTCCGCTCCTCACAGAAAAAAGCAAAGGGTTGTGTGAGTCGCCAAATTTAGATCCTGTTATCCGTTCAAGCTCAGCAATTTCCCGATTAATCCTGATTGTCAGGTCCTTGAAAATATATTTGTAGCCCACAACAGCATCGTAGCCTCTAAAGATCTCTGTCGTCAGGATAAAACCCGGCGGAACACGGAATCCAAAAGAAGCAAGCTCTTTCAGGAAATACCCCTTATTGCCGAGGAGTATCTGGTTATCAAGACGTTTGTTTCTATGATAAATGGAAGAAATTGCAAGTTCAGGGCTATACGCCATAACAAGATTGAGAATCTGCTTGTTGTCTTTGAAACGTTCAAGCTCTGCATTTAGGGTTTCAATGACACCATTAACAAGATTGTCCAGCACCTGGAGACCAAAAGCAGTTGAAATCATTCCACGGATGAAATTTTCTGAATACTGATAAATGATCTCTTCTTCCCGATGTTCTCGTGTCTTAGATTTGCCAACATTCTCAGCCTCTATGAGCTGTCTCACAATAATGGGTAGATTCAGGCCATGGGCATCAACATAATAATCCCTGATAACAACCTGGATGCCCTTTGAAATAAAACGAAATATATCAATATACTGGTCCACAGAAAAATGTTTAACCTGTAAAGCGCTTGTAACATATTTAATTTTTGCCACAAGACCTTCTGTGGCGATACCCTCTAATTCGAGGGCCCTGATATAGAGTCCCAGGCAATCATGAATCATCGTCAGTGTGCTCTTGGTAATAAACTTGAGATTCATGGACCTGATCAATTCTTCAAAGAGGAAGGTGGCGAGACTTTCCAAGCGAAGAGAGAGACCAACAGATTCGAATTTTTCCTCATGATAGGTACCATACATTGAAGGAATACCCGCGGCAATATGTCTTTTATGGTAGATGTTCTCAAAATATTCGGTCTTTTGTGGTGAAAGAATCTTTTCTTTTAAAAGCCCAAGAAAGTCGAGTATGATCGAAAGGCTTCGAGAATAGTTCCTTTTCTTCAGCGAACGTTGCAAGGATTTAACCTGGGAAGGATCAAAAATATAATTTGCCTCAAGATCCTTCAGAAGCTCAATGTGCTGAGGGTTGTATTTTTTATGAAGGAGCTGATAAAATCGGATCATCAACGAAGCCCGTTCTTTATCCCTGGCAATAACCCCTCGAATCCCATAAATCTCCTTGTGTGCCTTTGTTTTATCCCATCCAAGTAAGATTGTTGGGTCGTTGTTCGCCTTTACCATAAGATATTTAAATATTGCATGGAGACCATCAAAATACTCACCGGAATTGGCAATCTGGTCATATACTTCATTCGGCAGGTCTCTCCTGAGAACCTCCTTGTCGCCGGAATACCAATAGAGAAAAGCATTCTCCACGAAACCAACAAGGAGACTATTGCTCTCGACGTGGGACTGTTTCCGTAAAAAGTTTACAAGCTTATCATTTCTGAATGAAAGCTCATCGACCTTTGTCGATATGTCTCTCAATTCACCTTCTGCCCCTATTTCACTGAAATAGACTGGAAAAATTCTCAAAAGCTGTTTTGTAAGGTTATATGCCGGACCTATATCAGAGTTCAGCAGGGCCGAAATATCCTTCTGGATCAGATCGGTATCGCGAACAAAAATACCTCCCAGCCTCAGATTAATAATCAATGCCGAGAGGAGTCGCTTTGTCCATCTTGGTTTCATTGCAATGATTTCAAGCCAGGACCGTACATTCAGAACATGGGCCGGGTTAACCTGAACTTGCCATTCTGCCGTTGAACCCTTAACCTCAGGATACTGGAATCCAAAGACGATAATCTCTTCGATAAGCGTATCAACAAGAGGGTGTTTGTTTTGATTAAAAACCTCCTTGGCAATGGTAGTGGTGCAATCAATGATAGCGCTCCGGAATTCATGACGGTCAACACTTTTCTTCAACAGGGTAAAGACTTTTCGTACAAACTCTTCAAGGTTCTCCTTCTTGTCCTCTCTGAAAGCCATTCTCAACGAGAGGTTAATTTCTCTTAACGCACTTCCGTGGATGTCTGAAAGCCCCGGCATTCCCATGATGTTGAAGAGAAAATCTAGCTTTACAAAATTTTGTCGTCCTGCAAATACGCTCGTCTTTTCAAGCTCATCTGCGACCAGGAGATATCCATTGACGATCTGCCAGTAATCGGGCATATCAGCATATGCTGCGCAGGCCTTCTCTGGCTTTGATGAGAGGGATACGTTGATGGCTTCAACTTTATCCAGGAGGGAGCGCAGATGTTCATGGCTCAAAGGAAAGATGAGATCACTGAACACCTTGATTGTATTCTCAGTCTCGTCTTCTCCATGAAACCACCCTGAAGGGTCTGGCTGAAAAAGCCAGAACTGATAGGTGTCCTTAAAAACCTTGTACAAAAGCAGGGCAAGAGAATCCATGGGTGTTTGAGCACCATACTCGAAAAGCAGTTTAAGCGTTCTCTTGAAATAACCTGAACTTTTCTTCAGGATGGAACTGTCATTATTGGCAATGTTCTGGAGGGATTCTACCACCGAAGGAAACAGCGCTACATTTCTTGAAAGGTACTCATTGCTGTTTGACAGGATCGTATCAAGATAATCAAAAAGATATCGAACGCCGTTTTCTCTTATTTCATCGTTGGCAGCATGTTGTATGACACTCATGTAAATCTGGAGGATAATCCTCACAGCTTCAAATCCATTTGCGTGCCTGTTGTATTCGTAAAAATCACCAATTGAGATAGTCCTCAACTGTTGAAGAACGTAATCCCAGTTGACAAACGGATGGTTGAGTTCTATCAAGAGTTCATTGGTCTTTTTCTGTAAACCGTAATGATTTTTAACGACTTCCAATAAGGGAAGGTATTCCTCCGGGATTTCAACCTTTGCTGCAGTTCGTTCAAGGTTTACCTGGAGCGCTGACGACTGCAAACCAATTTTCTTCGAATCCATGCATCACCTGTTATGTAGTCATTTGTAATTAATTAATCTTATTTAGAGATATATTGCAAGAAGGACCTGATATTGAACACTATAATGGTAACCTTTCACAAGGTTGACAAATATGCGGCGTCCATTGAAATGCGAGCCTGTTGTACGAGCAAATTATCGGTCTCATGTGTTTCTCAGTGTTGCATGGATGGCCTTCACTATGTTATCAACCATTCTTGCATTTGATTCCATTGCTGCCCTGGTGTCGATGGCTGATGGATCGCCAAGATATCCGAGAGGAGTTACCTCCCTGGCCTTCAGACCACCTTTCAACCATGTCTTGAGTCCTTCAACAGTCGTTCGCGATGAAGAAAGGTTGTGTGCTTTGTCAATATCTACGAGGTTTGGGAATTGATTCACCATGAGACTCGTCTCAAACGACCCGGCGTGGATATCCAGGTATTGAGAAGATGCATCAAATTCCATAGCATAGGTGATGATGTAAGGCTCGCTGCCATGCAGTTTTGCCCTGTGGAGAAAGAATTCGGTAACCGCAGAATAAACTCTCAGTCCGAATTCTTCATTTGCCCTTCTGGCTGCTTCAGTCATAGCGAGGTTATGTTCAAAATCACCGTGGACATTTAATAGGAATATTTGTGCAAAACCCCAATTTTTTAAACATCTCAGCAAATCACATAAAATAGAAACCATGGTCTCAGGCCTCACCGTAAACGATCCTGCAAATCCGTTCATGGCGGCATTAATGCCCCAATAATAGATCGGTGCAATAATTGATTCCACGCCAGAGGCAAGGAGACCTTTTTTGACATCTCTTGTGAAGCTATACGTAAGATACGTATCGGTACCCAGGCACATGTGCGGCCCATGTTCTTCAATAACTGCAATAGGGAAAAGAACAGGAAGATTTTTGCTTGCAGCCTCTTCAATCTGCTGATAGGTCATATCTGCCATAGTCTCCGAAAATATTGAGTAACTCATTTCGTCTAATCTCCTTGACCTTCGGCAAAGGCCGGTGCAAGCCATTTGAATCGCGAAATACACGGCTCTCGCTTCACTTTAACTGTGAACAACGAAGAATATTCTGTAAGACGTTCTTTTCTAAAGTCTATATGTTGATTTTCTCACTGCAAGAACCCGTGCAACCGTCTCACCGATTTCGGAAGGATTCTTGACTACCGTGATACCTGCCTTTTCGAGGATATCAATCTTCTCGCGCGCACCGCCTTCACCACCTGTTATGATAGCTCCGGCATGCCCCATTCTTCTTCCAGGCGGGGCTGTAATCCCAGCAATAAAAGCTACAACTGGTTTTGACATATTCTTTCTGAAAAATTCAGCCGCATCTTCTTCTGCGCGGCCCCCGATCTCGCCAATAATTACAACAATATCAGTGGTCTTATCTTTTTCAAAAAGATTTAGAATATCAACAAAGGTCATGCCAATAATCGGGTCACCACCAATACCCACGCAACTTGACTGACCAATGGCTAGTTTTGTAAGCTGATCAACCACTTCATAGGTAAGGGTTCCGCTCCGGGATATCACGCCTACCCGTCCCGGCATGTGAATATACCCGGCCATAACTCCAATCTTGCACTTTCCCGGTGATATGATACCTGGCGTGTTCGGTCCTATGAGTTTTGAGCTTGAGCACTTCATAAACTGCTTAACAGCAACCATATCGAGCGTTGGAATTCCTTCTGTAAGACACACAACGGTTCCCAATTCTGCATCAAGAGCCTCCATGACCGCATCTGCAGCAAAGGATGGGGGCACAAAGATAGCAGATGCATTCGCACCAGTATTCTGTACGGCATCTCTTACAGTATTAAAAACAGGAATGCCCTCAAACTTTTGGCCACCCTTTCCAGGTGTCACACCAGCAACCACCTTTGTTCCGTATTCCTTCATTTGTTTGGTGTGAAACGCACCTTCCCCACCGGTAATACCCTGGACGACAACCTTCGTGTTCTGGTCAATAAGAATACTCATCTCAAACCTACTTGGAGCATAGCGCATGTGGTATAATAGTGCATTCGAAACCCTCCAAACTCAAAACTCTCCTCTTTTTGAAGCATTTACTGCTACCGCTACCTTTACAGCTGCATCACCAAGACCTGATGCAACTGTAAATTTCAGGCCCGATTCAACAAGCATTTTTCGTCCCTCTATGACATTCGTGCCTTCAAGACGAACCACAATAGGAAGGCTGCTGCATAATTCCTGTGCAGCTTCAACCACCCCTTTCGCAAGGGTGTCGCATCGTAATATTCCACCAAATATATTGATGAAGATTACTTTTACATCTTCATCGGAAAGCAGCAACTTAAATCCTTCCCTCACCATCTCTGTGGTTGCTCCCCCACCAACATCCAGAAAGTTTGCCGGCTCCGCACCGGAAAGTTTAATAAGATCCATGGTTGCCATGGCCAAACCAGCGCCATTTACCATGCACCCAACGTTTCCCTTCAGCTTAATGTAGTTCAGGTTGTATTTCGATGCTTCGATCTCGAGAGGATTTTCCTGCGAGAGATCCCTCAGGGCGGCAATGTCAGGATGTCTGAAAAGTGCATTGTCGTCAAAATTAAGCTTTGCATCAAGGGCAACCATCTCACCGTCTTTTTTCACTACTAAAGGATTTATTTCAGCAAGTGAACAATCCTTATCGAGAAAAAGACGGTAAAGATTTTGAATAATGGTACCCATTTTTTTTATCAACTTTCCATCAAGATGCATCCCATAGGAGATTCGGCTCAACTGAAAAGGTCGTAGACCTATCGCAGGATGTATTATTTCGGTAATGACCATACCAGGGTTTTCTCTTACAACCTCTTCAATCTCCATCCCTCCCTGCGCGCTTGCCAGGATGACCGGGCATCCTTGTGTCCTGTCTATAACAATGCCAAGGTATATCTCCATTTTAGACAAGAGCGCTTCTTCAACGAGAAGCGTATGAACAGGCTTTCCTTCCTCACCGCTCTGTCCCGTAACCAACCTTGTACCAAGGATTTCATCAGCAAATGCCTCTGCCTCAATGGGGCTCTCAACCATACTGATACCACCAACCTTACCCCGACCACCCGTGTGAACCTGTGCTTTTACAACAAAGGGTCCCTTCTTTATGGTCTGTGCTACCTTTAATGTGTCTTCCGGATTTTTCGCTATGTGACCGCGGGGTATAGGGATACCATACGATTGAAACAAGGCCTTCGCCTGATACTCATGTATCTTCATTTTCCAGGTGGTTAACAGGGGTTGATAGTATCGTTTTTTCTATTTTCTTTGCTGCGCTTATGCCGGTATGCAGGGCATCGCGATTCAGTTTCTCTGTTCCCTTTGGCACCCTTGCAAGCACTGCCGCTTCAATGGCTTTTGCAGAAACAATAGGGGTTAATTTTGAGATTGCACCCAAGGCAATGATATTTGCTACCATTTCCCGCTTGAACTTATCTCGTGCAATTCTCGTAAAGGGTATCCGATAAGCCTTCGGAATAGGAACCTGATTTACAAACGTTGAATCTACAATCAAAACACCATTTGGTTTAAGGTCCATATAGTAATCATCACAGGATTTCTGGTTCATTGCGAGAAGAAGGTCAAGCTTTAATGCCTTTGGGTAATCAATTTCTTGATCACTTACCACAACCTCTGCCTTGCTTGATCCGCCCCGCGCCTCAGGCCCATAACTTTGAGTCTGGGCAACAAACTTACCGTCATAGATGCCTATAGCCTCTGCCAGAATAATACCCATAAGGATCAGGCCCTGGCCGCCAGATCCACTGAGACGTATATCGTAACGATAGCTCATTTACGGTACCTTGATCCCCTTTGCCCGTGCCTTGACCTTGTCGTATTCGTCCTGGAAAACAGGTAGCTCCCTATCTACAAGAACTCCTATCTTAATTTTATCTGCAAGATCGCCATCGGTCATTCCCACCGCTTTCTCAACGGTGACTGCATGATCTTTCTGCCATTCCATCATCTCCACCGCTGTCCCCATACGGTTCAGCCTACCATACTGAGTATGGCAGTGAGATACAACCTCAACAACGGAAAATCCCGTCTTCATGAACGCCTTCTCAAAAAGACCATCAAGCATCCTTGCGTGGTACACAGTTCCCCGGGCTACAAACACGGCTCCAGCAGTCACCGCAAGCTCTGAAATCTTGAACGCCTGTTCAACATTAGAAAACATTGTTGTTGTAGTCCTCATCCCGTAAGGTGTTGTTGGCGAGAATTGCCCACCCGTCATTCCATATACACTATTGTTAAGGATGATCGCGGTAAGGTCTATGTTTCTCCTGGCTGCATGAATAAAGTGATTTCCACCTATTGCTACTGCATCACCGTCGCCCATGACTACTATAACCTTTAGTTTCGGATTTGCCAGTTTTACACCAGTAGCAAAAGTAAGCGCCCGCCCGTGGGTTGTGTGGAGGGTATTGAAATCCACATACACAGGAAGACGTCCCGTACAACCAATTCCCGCTATGAGGACGATTTCATCTTTTGTAAAACCACTCTGATCGATTGCGCGAATAAGGGCGCCAAGCATGATCCCTATGCCGCAACCAGGGCACCATACATGGGGAAACTTTTTGTCATGTCTGAGATACTTATGAATCAGCTTGGTAACCTCTCCCATTAGCATACCTCCCTGATTCGATTAAATATTTCCGTAGGGGTAATAATAGTGCTATCTACCTTGTTGATGGTAAAGACCTTTGCACCAGCCTTGTTGACCCTTTTAACCTCCCGTGAAATCTGTCCCATGTTCATTTCCGGAATGATAACGCATCTCGACTTTTGTAAAATCTTTTCAACATGAATCCTCATGAAGGGCCAAATCGTGTTCAACTTAAGGAGGCCTGCCTTAATACCCCGCTCCCGGGCATCAATAACTGCCCTTCTTGCAGACCGGGCAACGCAGCCATATGCAATAACAGAAACATCAGCATCGTCAGTCATGAAAAATTCACCAATCTGAAGGTCAGCAAAATTCTGGCTTATTTTTCTAAAGAGCCTTCTGATAAATGGGTCAATCTCATCAGGCCTTGATGTTGGAAAACCTCTGACGTCATGGGTCAGGCCGGTTACATGATACCGGTAACCTTCACCAAAATTGGACATCGGTGGAATACCGACAGGGGTGTCTTCATACGGGATGTACCATTCTGGTGGGACTGTGGGTTTAACCCTGTTAAAGATATCGATTTCATCGTCGTTCAGGATGATCTTTTCCCTCATGTGAGCAACTACTTCATCGAGGAGCAGTATCACAGGGTTTCTATACTTTTCCGAAAAATTGAATGCTTTTATTGTAAGCTCATAGCACTCTCGAATAGTAGAGGGACACAGGGCAATCATCGGGTGGTCACCATGGGTACCCCACCTGGCTTGCATGACATCTGCCTGGGCAGGTGACGTTGGAAGACCCGTACTTGGGCCGCCCCGCATGACATTTACAACGACACATGGCACTTCAGCAATACATGCGTAACCGATATTCTCCTGCATGAGGGAAAATCCGGGGCCACTTGTAGCTGTCATTGACTTCGCACCTGCAAGAGACGCACCAATAACAGCCCCCATGCTGGCAATCTCATCTTCCATCTGGATGAATGTGCCATCCACTGCCGGCAGCCTTTGTGACATTACCTCTGAAATTTCAGTAGCAGGTGTAATAGGGTAACCAGCAAAGAATCTGCAGCCCGCACGAAGTGCCCCTTCTACGATAGCCTCATTACCCTGAAGTAACTTCTCGTTATTATGTCGTTTCTTCACCATCTCCTCTTACTTTTTCATCATCCTTTTTTTGCTTAACCGTAATGGCAAAATCAGGACACCGGATCTCGCACCATCCGCAGTTGATACATTTTTCTGGTTCTTTCACGTAAGGAAAACCCGCTTCATCACGTGCTAGGGCTCCAGTTGGACAAAACGATGCGCAAATTCCACAACCTTTGCACCAGGCCTTATAGATATCTATGTCAGGAGTCTCTTGCTTCAACTTTACATCAGCCATTTTTTTGTCTTTTGTGTAAGCTAAAATGATTCTCGGCTCTTGTCAAGCTTTTTGAGGATATAAATTTGACGTACAAAGTCCCCCAAAAATACCCACATGCAGTCTTAACATCTGATCTCCATGACGACACATATTAGAACAATCTGCTCATTTCTACATGCTTTACTTTTCACATAACGGACAAAAGTGATGGAAAGAATCATCATAAAACGGGTACAGAGAATTGATGGGGCTGCAAAAGTAACGGGTGAAGGTCCCCATCGAGGCTATCATCACCGGGCATCATGCATGGGGTGTAGGGCAACCCATGGTGTAGCCCACCCTCTTCCGAACCTGGAAAGTAAACCGGCTCGGAGGCGATTCATGGTACGTGTCCTTACTGAAGAAATATACTGACGTCTCTACTTGAACAAACCACTTAGTTTCGGTGCAGACTTTGAATAAACCGGGCCTTGGTCATCGATCCGTTCGAGGGTTTTCATGATCTTATCGAATTCTATTGCAACGGTCCCGAAATGCGTTCCCTGCCCAGGTGTGGCGGCAAACAACAGGGTTTTATTGGGTCCTTTCTGGATCATATACTGCGCGTATTTTTGGTTTTCTTCAAACATATCGAGCACGAAATAGAGGGCCGGCGTTTCGCCAAGTGTCGCTGCCCGGCACTCCTGAACCGAAACAGGACTTCTGTGCAGGCGCGAAAGTTCTCCTCCGAGGGCCTGACAGATAACCTGGACCTCCTTGGCAGAAAGGGCTATTCTTCCCGTTTTCTCATAGACAGAAATAGTATACTCCGGTGAATCTTTTTTGTGGAAATACTCGACCTTGCCCCCAAAAATTCTCTCTTTCAATTGATCATAAAGTCCCAAAGGTAATTCAAAAAGGCTGTTATTTTTCTCCGCTGCCTGGAAAGTTGATTTGATCAGAGCCGGTCGCTCCTTAATACCCTGCCTGGTCTCCACTGTCCAACCCACAGGCAAAACAATCTGGTAATCGAGGTCTTTCTGAATAATCAGCAAAAACGCTTTCATCGCCAGGACAGAAATCCAAGCTGCCATAATGATGCAAGGCAATACCTTTCTCATTTCAGTACCCCCTGTTTTCCCCATCCTTAACATTGGCCGCTTATGGTTCCTTGTGTAGTTTTTCTGTGATTAAATTGGCAGACCCAGTTAATAGACCCACCAAAAACATTACTGCCAGCAGAACCCTGATCGCTCCTATTGCAGCTTCCATCCCATTAGTCTCCATTCCACTCTTTTTTTTCCATCTCTCATGCATTAATCAAGAAATATGCCACTATGGGCCAAGCAGGCGTCATTACAAAAGGCCATCTATTATAGTTAATTACGGATAACAGAAGGGGTTGTCAGCCACAGAACAAGGAGTATTCTTGTCTTGAAGAACAGGATTTTGTCCTCGCCTACAGGACTCACGAGATTTTCGTTATACGAAACCACCTTTCCGGGTTAACTTCTACCAGCAAACATATTATGTCAAGCCATTCGAAAACTTCGGAGGGACATGACGATCAAGGTGAAACCCTCGCAAGGGGTACAACCTCTTCCTTTACTGGAATTCAAGAACGTTACCATCATCAAGGGTAGTTATAATAAGATCCCCTAAAACTCTTCTACTACGTCTTTTTCAACTTATGGACCCACTCTGCAAGGGCTTGGACAAGTTCTTTAACTTTCTCCCTGGTGCTCACATCGGTAAGACGGCCTGCTTCGTCAAACTTTTTCTCAGCAAATGGTACCATTATCTCCGGCCGGTTGATGGGCAACATATTGAGAAAAACCATGGTCTGTCTCAAATGATATTGGGCTCTTACCGTACCAAGCATGCCTATCGATGCTCCCATAATTGCAACAGGCTTTCCATCGAAGGGATTATCTCCGTAAGGACGGGATGCTGCGTCAATGGCGTTTTTGAGCACTCCCGGGACCGAGTAATTATATTCAGGCGTTACAATAAGGAGCCCGTCGGCAGCCCGGACCTTTGACTTCAGCTCTTTAACCTTTGGAACAGGGTCCTTTTCAAGGTCCTGATTAAAGGGCGGGACGCCCTCCAGATCAAAGATTTCAAGTTCAACCCCATCGGGAAGGAGTTCTGTGGCACTCCGAAGGAGTGCCTTATTAAACGAGCTCTTTCTCAGACTTCCAGCAATTCCAAGCAGGTGTATTTTTGTGTTTTGTTTATCACTCATTGCACTAACCTCCTCAATCTGTATTTATCCTTTCAGATATCTGTTGAACCATGCTATACACCGGCGCCACGCATCTTTGGCAGCCTGTTCGCGATAACTCGGACGATAGTCAGCATAAAAAGCATGCGGCGCATCAGGATAAAGAACAAACTCAAATGTCTTACTTGCCGCCTTGAGTGCTACTTCAAGTTCTCTCACGTCCGTAACAGGAATGCCTGCATCAGCCTCTCCGTAAAGACCGAGGACAGGGCACCTGATCTGGGGGGCTATATCAAGGGGTTCCATGGTTCGGACGCCGGGTGTTTTCGCGGGCTTTATTTGACCGTACCAAGCCACTGCCGATTTCATTTCTTTACTGTGCGCCGCATAGAGAAGGGTGTACATACCACCCCGGCAGAATCCAGTTATCCCTATCCGATCTGCCTGAACCGCCGGATTCCGCTTCACGTATCCTGCAATAGCATCAAGGTCTGCCATGACTCTGGCGTCAGGAACCGAATCAACAACCTTCCGTACGGCCGCAATGTCACTCAAATGCAGAACGCCTCCTTCTCGCGCGTAAGGTTCGAAGGTAATACTAAAAAAGCCTTCCTTTGCAAAGCGACGGGCAACATCTTTTATGTGTTCATGCATCCCGAATACTTCGGGGATGATCAAAACAACAGGGTGCTTTCCCGCACCGGCAGGCCGCGCTTCATAGACTGGTATCTGGAAATCTCCCGATATAACTTTGCCATCGCCAACCTCAAGATTATCAGATGAGGTGGTGATGACCTCGCCAGCAAATGGCTTTGCGGATACTGCAAAACCAGTAAGGGTGACTCCAGCAGCACCCATCATGGCCAGAAATTGCCGCCGCGACATACCATCATATGCATTCGACAACCAGTCTTCGATCATGCTTGCCTCCTTTCACGTTCAGCAATCACTTCTGATTCAAGTCCTTGTACAAAGGTTTGGAGTAATAACAATAATGGACCTAAGTATCTGCAGACGTAGATCTATCGAACTCTTCCATGGTCCAACACGAACGAAAGAAAGGACAGTCCTTGCACCTGTATATTTTGTTCGATTCTATTAAGTATTTCTTGCCAGACCAACCAGCTACATTATTTTTGACCATTTCACCGATACATGGTGGCGTTCCTGACTTGCAACCATGTTTGTTGTCACAGTTTATGCAAAATTTTTTGTCAGTCTCAACGTGATCTCTTTTTGTCATGTACTGATTGTAAGGACCAGATTTTTCTGTGTCAAGGCTAGTAATTTCGGAAGGAGTCCTTAAACACCATAGTCAATTCAAGAAAATCTGGTATTTTGATAAAAACAGCTTAGACCTGAAACTGCCCTACGAGCTTCTCCAGATCCTTCGAAAGGGTAGCAAGATGTGAAGCCGCGTTGGCATTGTCCTGGACCCGTTTCGACATATCATGAATAAGCGAAGAAAATTGTTGTATACTCCCGGCAATCTCATTGGTGGTTGCTGTCTGTTGCTCTATGGCAACCGCAATCTGATTAATCTCATTGGTCACCGTTCCCACCTGGGAGAGGATATCCTTAAGTGCATCTTCTGATTTAGATGCCTCGTTGGTTCCCTTCTCTACCTCGACAACTCCCTCCTCCATGGATACAACAGCATTCTTCGTTTCTGTCTGCATTGCCTGGATAGTTGCGCCAATCTCTCTTGTTGCTTCAGTTGTTCTCTCGGCAAGCTTTCTTACCTCATCTGCTACTACCGCAAATCCCCTACCGTGTTCTCCGGCTCTGGCTGCCTCAATTGCTGCATTGAGGGCTAAAAGATTGGTTTGATCTGCAATATCATTGATCAAACCAATCACCTCATCGATTTGTTCGGAACGGCTACCGAGTTTCTTTATAATGCCTGCGGACTCCTTTACCCGTTCGTTGATGTGGTTCATGACCACAATCGTCTCCTGGACAATCCCGGCCCCGCTCATTGCAGAAGTGTTGGCATTTTCAGACCCCTTAGCAACCATTACACAATTTTGGGTAATCTCTGATGAAGTCGTTGACATCTCTTCGCTTGCTGTAGCCACAGAGTTCACCTGAAGTGATGCCTGTTCGATCCCTGATGCCATCTGTTCAGCAGCAGAGTTAAGAAGGTTTGCCTCTGATGATACCTTATTGCTGCTTTCAGCAACTTTTTTAATAGCACTGTGGAGCGTTTCTACAAAAACATTGAAATGTTTTGCCATATCGCCAATTTCGTCCTTTGATGAGGCATCAATCCTTTGGGTCAAGTCCCCATTTGAAATCTCCTTCATTACCGCTACGGTTTTCTTGATGGGTGCAACAAGAGAGCGGCTTATAACAATTCCAACAACAATCATACACCCACCGATGAAAACAACACAGGCAAGAAGAGAGAGAAGAATTCTCACATATGTTTTATCTATTGCACTCCTGTCTTTCCCTATGAAGAACATACCGGCAATTTTTCCATCTGCTCCCTGAAGCGGCCAGTACACAGTATCATACATCCTGTCCATAATCTTGTTCTCATTATGAAATATTTGGCCTTTATTGAGAACCGTTTCAAGTACCTGTGGATTGTCCATTTTCGTCCCTATAACCCGCTGCCCATCTTTGAGAATCGTTGTTGAAACACGCATGTCGTTATGGAATATTGTGCACTCAACACCAAGCTCTTTCTTCATCTTATCCACAAAGGTTGTGTCCGATGATAGGTTTACACCAGCAATTATGGAGCCTACGATTTCGCCGTCCACTTTAACAGGATGACCAGTCCTTAAGGAGAGCTTTACAACTGACCCTTCTTCAATGCCTATTGTTGCTTCACCAGCCAAAGCCTTTTTTACGTTGGTCTGGTTCATCACGCTATCGCCTGTCTTATCTGAATGCCCGCGGGCTATAACATTCCCTTCCTTGTTGGCAATCGTTACGAGCATACCTTCCTGGCTTTTGACAATATCACTGGAAAACTTCTGAAGAAAATCAGTTTTACCCTCTTTTACAGCTGCTGCAACAGAGGGATTGTTCGCTATGAGTGATGCTATCATTATGGTTTTTTCCTTCAATGCGCCTAAAGATGCTTCCACCACTCTGGATGCAGTGGCAGCTTCTTCCTTTGCCTGCCTGTTCAGATTACTTGAGAGAAAGTAATATGCCACCCCTGAAATGGTTCCGCTGACAATTAATACTGTCAGAATTACCATACCCGTTATTTTTGCCAGCAAAGTTTGCTTAATATTTTTAAGAATTGCTAGGCTCATTTTTTGCCTCCTGATAACAATTTAGATACTTATTGTTTATCGGTATTTTTTGCATTCTTTTAAAATTGTCATGTGCTCTCCACAACATCATGTTTTCTTACATTCTTTCTTTTCATCGGGATGCATTATGTGATATTGTAGTACAAGGGTTTGTCGTATGTTCACGCGTAGAATTCCAATATTCGATTGATATAACGGAGAATCATAAAAAGAGATGCAGACTGATGTGAGTATTATAATACCCATCAAAGATGAAGAAGAAAACATAGATATTCTGGCGAATGAGATCAACGCGGCTATGAAGAATGTCAGCTTATCCTGGGAATGCGTATGGATTGACGATGGGTCAACCGATACAACTGCAACGGAACTGAAAAAACTTAACGAGAAAGACTCCCGCCACCGCTTCATTCTCCTTGCTCGGAATTTCGGACAGTCTGCAGCACTTTCAGTTGGATTTCAAAACACTCTGGGAAGCATTATCGCTACCCTTGACGGAGATGGGCAGAACGATCCTGCCGATATTCCTCGGCTCATTGAAATTTTGCGAAAAGAAGATGCAGATATGGTCAATGGTGTTCGCCAGAGAAGGCATGATTCCGTTGTCCGTAAAATATCTTCGAGGATTGCCAACAATTTTCGGGACTGGGTTACCGGTGACAAGGTCACCGATGTTGGTTGTTCTGTCAGGGTTTTTCAGGCAAAATGTGTGGATCGCATCCCTCTCTTCAAGGGTATGCACAGGTTTTTTCCTACTTTGGTAAAGATGCGTGGCTTTACCCGCATTATTGAGTCACCGGTCAATCATCGTCCAAGGATGCGAGGTAAAACGAAATATGGAATACAGAATCGCCTCTGGGTAGGCCTGGCAGATCTTGCGGCAGTAAAGTGGATGCAGGGCAGATTGGTGTTTCCGGAAGTCCAATCAAAGATAAGCGTCACAGATAGTAAGGAGGAGAAATGAATACGTTCTGGTTGGTCCTGGGATTTGTTGCCCAGGGTCTTTTTTCTGCGAGATTCCTGGTCCAGTGGATAGCCAGTGAACGGGCACGTAAAAGTGTTGTGCCTGTTGTATTCTGGCACCTAAGTATATCAGGATCAATTCTTCTCCTCGCATATGCAATCTATCGCAAAGATCCTGTTTTCATCCTTGGCCAGTCTGCAGGATTGATTGTCTATTTCCGGAACCTCTTTCTCATATGGCAAGAAAAGAGACCAATCAGTGATTAATGGTGCTCGGAACACCACATTAGCATTTGCCCTTGTTGTGGTTCTTGCTATTATTTCATCATTTTCCTTCCAGGGAAGTCGCGGGTTATACGAAACAACAGAAGGTCGCTATGCAGAATCAGCCCGTGAGATGGTGGAAACAGGAAAGTACCTCATTCCTACCCTTGATTATCAACCACATTGGACAAAACCACCGCTTGCGTATTGGGGCATTGCAACGGGAATCATACTCTTCGGCCAAAGCGAATGGGGCGTTCGCTTCTCAAATTCTCTATCATATTTTTTCACAATTATTATTGTAATAATTCTTGGCTCTCTTCTCTGGGAATATCGAGTCGGCCTCATTGCAGGGTTGATTTATCTATCATCGCCTTTCCCGTTTTTTGGGGTAAACGCTGTATCAACAGATACGCTCCTCACTTTGTGGGAAGTATTTGCAGTTCTCTGTTTTCTGAAAGCATACACAACAGATGGACTGAAGAGAAAAACCGTCTGGATCGCTGGCATGTGGTTCATTTTTGGACTGGGGTTCTTGACGAAAGGGCCACCTTCGTTGCTTCCCCTACTTCCTATTATTGTCTGGAATTATACCAGAAAAAACAAAGTAGCCCTTTTTAGAGGTTTCGGGGTTCCCCTGTTTCTCCTCACCGGCTTTTCATGGTTTATAATAGTAAGTATTAAAAATCCTCATCTGGTGACCTATTTTCTCAAAACAGAGGTAGTGGACAGGGTATCTTCAGCAGCAGTCCATAATCCTGAGTGGTATGGCCCATTCACCGTTTACCTTCCCGTGCTGTTGGGAGGTCAGGGTGCTTGGATCTATTTCTGTATACGGAGTCTCTGGCGGTCTATACGTTCTGGACCAAAAAAAGTTTTATCGTTTATTAAGAAAAATGAAGAGGTTTTTTTTGTAGTTCTTTGGATTATCATTCCTCTCCTTATTTTTTCCATTTCAAAAAGTCGACTAGAGCTCTATGTCCTCCCTTTGTATGCCCCTATTGCGTTGTTGATTGCCCGTTGGATAAATGGCTATGAAGGTATTACATGGAAACGATTGATCTTAATAGGAGTCGTAAGCGTTATTCTTCTCGCGGTTTTCAGACTCGGAGTCTCGCATGTCCCGAACAGACACAACATGGGACAGGTATACACAATGGGTCAACAAGCCGGCAGTGCAAATGCTGAATACTTTGTCTTCGAGGAAGATAAGCTTTTTGGAATGCAATTTTACCTGAACGGGACGATGCAACGGGTAACATTAAAAGGACACGAATCGTGGTCCGACGCTGGTATCGATGATCTCTTATCATCCCTTCGCAGTGAAAATATGGCAGCGGAATACCTTATACTTTCGAGCAGAAAAAAAGCACCACTTGTCGAACGTGCCCTATCAGGCTCTGATCTTGACGTTCAGAAAACAGAAAATAAGTACTGGATCTGGTTCAGAATTACCCAACAAGAACAATAGCTTTCGCAAACCCTTGAGAAGCATTCACTTTGAAAATATATCGTAGATTCCCATGGGCACTAAAATATACACGCTCTTTACATGGAGGATGGAAGAAGCACTGATCACGGCAATGCTGTTATTGACAGCCCATTCTTGGGTGGGAGGGGAAGGCTCCACTAGCTTTGCTGGTGGAGGGGCGACGTGAGTCCCAGTAATAGAATATTGCTATCACCGCTTTTTACTTCCCGTGTATCGTAAAATGTCCAAGCCGCTGTAGCGATCGATCAGGTAAATAATACCTCGATGATCGCAGTTATCCACCTTTTACACCCCTTTCTTGTGTTCAGAATCTATGAATCCAGTACTTTCATGTCAAGCTTATTGGGCCCTTAAAATTTTCTTGCAAATGAAAGTAAACTGCAGGAGAATAGAAGGCAAACACAGCATTGCCCATCAAGGAGGTAATCCATGATTGACATCTTACGGACACGACGAAGCATAAGGATATACGAAAAAAAGGCTCTCAACAAAAACTCGCTGGAAATCCTCAAAGAAGCCTTGCTCCGTTGCCCATCTTCACGAGGCATTAACCCGTGGACATTTGTGTTTGTGGACGATACCGAACTTTTAAACCAACTTGCAAAGGCCAAAGAACACGGATCATCTTTCCTTAAAGATGCCGCACTGGGCATTGTTGTTTGTGGAGATGAGACAAAATCCGACGTATGGGTCGAGGATTGTTCGATTGCTTCTATCGTGGTTCAACTGACAGCTCACTCGTTAGGTATTGGAAGCTGCTGGATTCAAATACGAAAAAGACCCCATTCCCAGGATGCGACAGCAGAAGAATATGTACAGAAGCTCCTCAATATCCCCAAGCACTTCAAAGTAGAGTCCATCCTGAGCATAGGTTACCCGGCAGAAACAAAGAAACCCATTCCTCAGGAAAAGCTAGAGAATAACAAGATACATTACAATCAATACTGACGAAGCATTATGAGCGAGTTTTATCAATCAATTGCAAAGCACTATGACGGCATTTTCCCATTAAGCGACGTCTTGAGAAAGTTTCTCTTCTCTTTCGGCATTGCGAAGGAAGACCATATTCTCGACATAGGCTGCGCGACTGGAGAGGTGGTACTGTACCTTGCCCACTATGCCCACACAGTAACCGGGATTGACCTTGACGCCGGCCTCATTGAAATTGCCCATTCCAAAAAAAAGAGGCGTGGTACAGAGAATGCCAGGTTTCTGGTTGGCGATATGAATGCTCTCGGTAGCATGTTTGGTCCGAGTGAGTTCAGGATTATTGTGTGCCTCGGAAATACTCTTGTCCATCTCCTTTCAACAGATGTAATGAACGATTTTCTGAGAAAAGTTGCACGTGTTCTTGACGATGGCGGTTTATTCATCCTCCAGATACTCAATTACAAAAAGATTCTTACTCGAAAAACAAGTGAGCTTCCTCTTATCGATAATGATAAAATCACCTTTGAACGGCGCTATGATCACGACATGCATAAGCCTCTTCTCGCCTTTAAAACATGTCTGACGGTAAAGTCAACATCTGAGACAATAAACAATTCAATCAACCTTTATCCGCTGCAACAAGTGGAATTAGTGAAGATGCCAAACAGGCATCTGTTTCGGTCCATCCGATTCCTTGGAGGGTTTGATGGAAGAATCTTCAGTGAAGAAGATGATCTTCTTATTGGGGTGTTGCAAAAATAGACTCTCACATGCCTGCATAGAATGGCTTTTTTGAAAGATAAACCCTCATAAATCTAACAAAACGCCAGAACGATAGACTGTCCTTCAGGAATCTCCTGTTATGCCGATAATGATGTTTGATGAATCGTGCGCCTTTACCAGATAATGGACAAACAAGCACCCTGGCTGCAATACTCTCAAAAAAAGATTTGGAAGTTCCTCTCCTTTCGAGCATCAAAGGATCTAAATCAAATGTAATGATTATTCTTCTGGACAATCTTTCACCTTACGAAAGACAAATCGTTGAAAACACACCCCATCGGGTCATTGATCTTGAAGATGACTTGCTCAAAAAAATAGTGGAGCTTCAAGAAGAAAACGCTCATTTGAGATCTGAAGCATTGATAGATAACCTTACAGGGCTATACAATAGTCGATTCTTTCATATTCAACTGGAAACTGAAATGGCAAGAACCAGGAGAACAGGGTTGTCATGTTGTATGCTGATGATTGACCTGGATAATTTCAAGATGATAAACGATACCAGGGGCCATCTTGAAGGTGATCGATTTCTTACCCACATTGCACAAACCTTTTCTCAATGTGTGAGGACAGTTGACATTGTTTGTCGATACGGCGGTGATGAATTCGTGGCGATACTGCCGTCAACACGTCTATTTGTAGCCATCAGGATTGCCAACCGCTTCAAAAAGGCCGTTTCTGAGATACCAGGGGCTACGGGGTATAATGTCTCAGCGAGTATTGGCATTGCTGAGTTCACCGTTTCATCACCATGGGGCGCAGATGAATTCATTCAAGCCGCTGACTCTGCCATGTATGAGGCAAAAAACAAAGGCGGGAACCAGGTTTCTACCAAGGGTCATTATATAAGACTCAACACTGATCTTGAATCGGTAAGCCCTCAGGAAAAAGAGGCCATATCAAGCATACACGGTGGTGCGCAGCGCCAAGGAGAAAGTGATGGAACATAAACATCCGGTTATCACTTCGATATCGAGTGGCAAGGGTGGTGTGGGAAAAACATTTGTATCAGTGAATATAGGCGCATACTTGGCCCATCAAGGGAAAAAAGTACTTATTGTGGATTGCGACCTAGGTCTGGCCAACATTGACGTCATGCTCGGCGTCAACCCCAGGTTCACTCTCAAGGAGGTTGTCTTTGGAGATACAGACATTAATGATGTAGCCATTCAGACAAAGCATGGATTCGATTTTGTTCCAGCCAGCTCCGGCGCTGCAGAGATGGTACAACTGATGTACGAAGATATTGAGAAGATCAAAGAGGCGCTTGGTAAGCTTGCCCAGCAGTACGATCTTGTTCTTCTTGACACAGGGGCAGGCATATCGGAAAGCGTTCTCCAGTTCAACTTGTTTGCCAACAAAAATGTCATTATTCTCAACAGGGAACTCACAAGCCTGACCGATGCCTATGCGACGATTAAGGTCATATACCAGACTTTTGGCAGAGATTCATTCAATATTATCGTGAATACTGCCAGAAATGAGGATGAGGCAAAGAAAATCTTTAATCACATCGATTCTATTTGCAATCGGTTTCTGGGCTTTTCCCTTCATTATCTTGGTTATATTGTATATGACGAGGTTGTTCCCCGCTCAATCATGAAGCAGGAGGTTCTCTTAAGTCATCAAAACCAGTCCACTCCTGCAGCCAACTTTGCATCAATAGCAGATCGAATGGCCAACTGGCAATAAACGGACATAGACAGGATTAGGGGAGTAAGGGACGAGAGGGGGAAAAGCAAAAGTTAAGGGTTCAAACGAAACAACCAGGCAGTTTTGTCGATGCGGCAGAACAACCATTACTAAATGAAAGAGGGTATAATGTGTCGCATCATCAGCGTCCGCCGCGCTGAGCACTCAGGGAAGGATGAGAAATTCCCTTAGCGGCCTTTGCTGCATGGGCTTCTTAGGCAACACCGAGGCATAATCAGGTTATATAGGTTACACTTTCTTCCGCTTAGATCGGTTACATCATTCAAGAATGAGTAATCGCGTTGGTACCCGTTCGATGACACACTTAATCCGCTACATCTTTGAAGTGTGCCCAATCAATATCGTCATTCGAGAACCAGGGGTGGCCGTCCCGCTTGCCGACGAATCCAGTTTATAGATCGAAGCACAGACCCGTGTGAGACGATCCATCGCTCAAGAGCGTACTTGCCCGGGAAGTCAATCAGTGTGATGCCAATGAGAATGGTCAAAAAACCCTGGCCCGGTAACATCAACATAAGGATTCCAGCCACAACGAAAATGTATCCGAGCAGGTTCTTCGCTATCACCAACATACCTCTTACTAATGGATGATGATAAGCGTAAAGCTTTCTATGATGCCTTCCACGAGTGAAATAATCAGAGGGGATTCGAACTATAAAAAAAGGCACAAATATAAGGGACACAACGAAGGTAGCGATTGACACCGTGGTTAGCCACCAGAGGATCGCATCGTGACCTCTAATCCATTGGACCATGTTGATTACCTCGCTAGCACAGCCTAACAATTAATATCTGGTGCCGGGCCATTGGATCCGCCCGTGACTTTCCAACTTTCCCCACCCAGAATCCATTTTCCATCAATCCGAATGCAAATCCAAGAAGAAATGTCATAATATCATGGAAAAGTTAATTCCAGTTCAAAGCCTGCATTCTCACGGTTATTAAAGGCGTTAGTCCTTCAGGAAGAAGTAAATAGATTTGGTTTCTCCTAAATTGTTGAATTGAATCGAAAAACAGAATAGTGATGTACGCAAACATTTCTATAGGTATCAATGAATTGTTGAGGATTGCCGAACGAAAGATAGAACCAACAGAAATTTTCCATATTCCATATGTACTCTATGTACCTTTTTTAAGTGCCTCTATGCGTTCTTCCAGCGGCGGGTGTGTCATGAAAAGACGCCGCAGGCCGTGGCTGACATTGCCGGAAATGCCGAAGGCTGCCATCTGGTCAGGCAGATGCGGCTGGTTCACTGACTTTCGGAGCCTCTCCAGGGCCGCTACCATTTTTTCTCTGCCGGCAATGCGGGCACTTCCGCTGTCGGCGCTAAACTCCCTTCGACGACTGAACCAGAAAACAATAATACTGGCAATTACACCGAATACTAACTGGGCAATAATGGATGTGATATAAAAGGCGGGGCCATGCCCTCGTTCCGTCTTGAAAACGACGCGGTCAACGATTTGCCCCACAACGCGGGAGAGAACGATCACAAATGTATTGACGACACCCTGTATCAACGCAAGAGTTATCATGTCTCCGTTTGCGACGTGGCTCACTTCGTGGGCAAGAACGGCTTCAGCCTCATCACGGTTCATGGCACGGAGCAAACCGGTGCTGACCGCCACAAGGGCGCTGTTCCTGCGCATACCGGTGGCAAAGGCATTGACATCAGGCGAATTGTAGACTGCCACCTCGGGCATCCCAATGCCGGCCATCTCTGCCTGTTTGGCCACTGTCCGCACCAGCCATGCCTCCGTTTCGTTTCCGGGAGAGGTGATGACCTGGGCGCCGGTCAGGTGTTTGGCTGTCCATTTCGATATTGCCAGAGAGATGAAGGAGCCCCCAAAACCGAAAACAGCGGCATATATGATAAGATTTTTCAGATCAAGACCTATCCCCTGCTCATCAAGTATCCTGTCCACCCCCAAAAGACTCAGTACGATGGACATAACAAAAATGATTGCCAGGTTGGTAATAATGAACAACGTGATTCTTTTAAACATGGCGGCCCCCTAAAGGTCGAATTCTCCGAACCATCAAACCCTTGTAATCCAGAGCACTAAATGAGCCAGCGCCCGTAAATATCATCTCGTTAAGCCTTAACAGGATAACGTTTTTTGTGCTGGAAGTATACGAAAGCGGATTTTGTGTGTCAAGAGGATAATGATCACAAAATGTTCAGGCTACTACTGTCAGAAAATGATTGTCAAATCCGAAAAACCGAAGGGTGTGTTATAAAATAATTTGATGAATAAGGCTCATGAATTGTGAATGGCCTCACAACTTACAACGGTGTTAGATTCGCTGGAATATCTCGTGAATGGTAGCTCCGCCACCTACTATGAGAAGTATGAAGTACACGATTGTGGCAAAGTTAACAAGATGGCCGATCAGTATGCAGACACCATCACGCTGCAAAAGTCCTATGGCAAAAAACAGTATCGCAAGGGCGGGTAATGTATTACTGAAAGGGATTAAGCCGAATGGCGCCATGAGTAAACCAGCACCTAAAATCAGGGCACCGTTATTGATGGTATCCATGAATCTATTGCAGGACATCCACCTGAAACGATGAGGACGGCTAATGCGTTCAAGCCGATGGAACCATATAACCCCTCTATTGAAGCAATCGCACAACTTCTCGGCTGGCAGCGGTCGCACCAGGAAACGCTTCGGCAACCACAGGCTGCGATTCAAGAGTCGGCTAACGCCGATCAGCAGAATCGCAACACCAAACACCGTGCTTACCCCAGGAATTGAAACAGGGATTAGAAAGACAAGGGTTAAGAATGCGGTGAGCAAAAGAAGGCCATCCTGTCCAAGTAGATCTCTAATCTCGGCTAATGTTACCTTGTCGCGAGGCAAATCTGCAATTATGACCCTAAGTCTTTTTCCGGGAGAATCTATGCATAGCTCTTCCTGCGGTGACGGATCAAAAAAATTCTGTATATTTTTTCGTTCTCCTTTCATGAATTCTTTTACCTTCCCTCAGGGCCAACACTGATTATGCCAGGGTAGTCATTTTTGGCTGCCTGACGTTCTACTTACTTTTTTAGTTTATAATGGCAAATTTTACACATCCCGAGCCCCGATGTCAACCGGACCTTCCATGACCCCACATGAGAGCAAGATAAATGAAGGTAGATTTTTATAATTACATACAATTTTTCGTCTTTTGATGTGGTAGGGAAACTACGGTATAAGCTTGAATAAGGAGAGCAGAAAGCATGCATCCTTACTCGGGTGATACCTTCGCAATACACCAACTACACTTCTTAGTCTATCTGTAGTATACTCACCTTAACCAATATTATGGACGACCCCCCAGAATTTCTATCGATAGAAACTGAAATAATTATTGTCCTCATGCTTGTTATCGTGAATGGCATTTTTGCGATGACCGAAATGGCGATGGTGTCCTCCCGAAAGACCCGTCTTCAGAACCGTGCCGACAAAGGTGACACAGGTGCACAAAAAGCTCTTGATGCACTGAAAGACCCAAACCGGTTTCTGTCGAGCATCCAAATAGGCATTACCCTCATTGGCATTCTCGCCGGCGTATTCGGCGGGGCAACCGTTGCAAAAAACCTGGGAGGGTGGTTGAGCGGTTTTCCTGCTGTCGGTCATTACGGCCCCGCTATTGGAATCGGTACGGTAGTGGTGGGCATTACCTATCTGTCTCTTGTTCTCGGGGAGCTTGTGCCCAAACGACTGGCGCTTAATAACGCCGAGGCAATAGCCTCCTTCATGGCTGCGCCGATGCGTCTTCTGACCCGGCTTGCCGCTCCGATCATTTTTCTTTTGAGCCTTTCGACCAATGCTATTCTCACGATTCTCAGGGTGCGACATGAACAGGAGTTGTCTCACACCGAAGATGAGATTAAGATCATCATTGAGGAAAGCACACAGGCGGGAATTTTCGAGAAAAGCGAGCAGGACCTCGTAAACCGCGCCCTGAGCCTTGGCGACCGCAACGTAAATGATATCATGACGCCGAGACCTGATATCGTTTCCATTGATATTGATGATAGACCCGAGGAGATGTGGGAGAAAATAACAACGAGCGGCCATTCCCAGTTTCCCGTCCACAGTCAGGACCCCGACAACATACTGGGGATAGTCTCGATCAAGGATGTATGTGCGCAGTCTGTCGGTGCAAAGGGACAGGATCTGCAATCGATTCTCATGCAACCCCTGTTCGTGCCTGAGTCACTGCAGGCCCTCAAGGTACTGGAACTTTTCAAGCAATCAAGAACACACGTGGCGCTCGTTGTCGATGAGTACGGGACTGTTCAGGGCATAGTCACCCTGCACGATATTCTCGAAGCGATGGTCGGGGACCTGCCATCTGCTGCATCAGCTGCTGATTCCAGTGTTGTCCTTCGCAAAGACGGATCCTGGTTGATTGATGGCCTTCTTTCCATAGACAAGTTCAAGGAAGTCTTTCATATTGATGCCATGCCCCAGGAAGATATAGGTCTTTACCATACAATCGCCGGTTTTATGCTCTTTCATTTTAATAAAATCCCCTCGACAGGAGATCATTTTGAATGGGCTGGACTACAATTCGAAGTCGTAGACATGGATGGCAACCGGATTGATAAAGTTCTTGTTACTCCCCCCGTGAAAGACGGCCAGTCCTTGGTTTCATAGACCCTGTGCCGTTAAACCTCAGCAAATTATAATGCGATTGACAATATTCTCCGTTAATCATAGTATTTAACTAATTGACAGATAGAGCAGACGGTTAGTTGTTCGGTCAGGAGAGGTAAACCATAGAAACTACTTACACGGAGAAAACATCATCCTGAAAAAAAATTCCTACATTAAACTACTGTTCATCATCGTTTTTCTGATCATTCTTTACAAATCGAAGATGGTTGTCATAGCTTCGCTCATCGGTATCGGCATTGGTGTCCTTATCTCGCCGCTTTTAGATTATTTACAAAGATGGCTTAAATTAAGACGGAGTTTTTGCGCTTTTTTCCTGATAATCGGTATGTTGATTTGCACAGCAATCATCGGTGGTCTCATCGGCTGGGTCATTTTTGAGCAGGGTAGCTTGTTGATGAAGGATATGCCCGAATTCTCGGCGAAGCTTCGTGCACAACTTGAAAATATTTTTGATCGATTTCCGTGGATTTTAGAACGAATTAAAGGTTTTGATTTTGTGGGAACCCTTCAAGGAATTGGCCAATATCTTTTAGGGGGGATCCAGTTGGGATTTGCTGTGATTGGCGGAGTCCTTTTCGCTATCATTATCGGTATTTATCTTGCAATCGACAGTGACTCTTATTTTAGAGGATCCGTCAGAGCATTCCCGCCGCAGCACCGAGACCGCACCCAGGACTTGCTCAAGAAATGTGCGTACGTCATCCGTGTCTGGTTTCGAGCCCAGTTGATTGATATGGCTATAATTGGTCTGATCACAACCATTGGTCTTTTGATCGTAGGAGTGAAGTTTTGGGCCCTCTTTGGATTGCTCACAGCGCTTTTCGGCATCATTCCCTATTTGGGTGTAATGATTGTAGTCGTCATGGTGAGCTTAATCACTTTGGCTTCTGATCCCAGTCAAGTGCCCTGGGTTTTACTCGTCTTTACTATCACTCAACTGGTCGAAGGAAATTTGGTCCTTCCATGGGTGATGAAGGGCCAAGCTGAGATCCCCGAGACCCTTCTTCTCATTGTCATGCTCTTTTTTGGATTTTGGTTTGGATTGATAGGAGTATTCATAGCTCCTCCTTTAGTGGCTGTGATGATTTGTCTCTACCGAAACCTCTATATAACTGCGATCGAGACCCGCCATTCGCCGGTCACCAGTCCCCCCCACTAAAAACTTCAGGGGATCCGACGGACACCATACTGTGCGATAAGCTAAATTTAGAGATTTGGAAAGTTCAAGAAAATTGAATAAACAACCTTTGGCATATATTGTTCTTTCGGCTGCCCTGTTTGGCATCAGCCCACCGCTCGCTAAACTTCTCATAAAGAACATCCCACCGGTTGCTTTGGCCGGATTTCTCTATTTAGGGGCATTTATGGGACTTTCCGTTTATTCGATAAGCAGCAGGAGCTTTTCTACTGAAACTATAAGAGGCACCAACCTAAAAAAAGGAGATTACCCTTGGCTGATTGGTGCCATACTTTCGGGCGGGATTTTCGCCCCAATCTGTCTGATGTTGGGATTAAGCCATATTTCTGGTTTTACCACCTCATTGCTGCTGAATATGGAAGGGATTTTTACGGCAATCATAGCCGTTATCTTTTTCAAGGAGAATGCTGGAAAAAGATTGTGGCTGGCGTTGATATGCATGACCGCAGCAGGGGTGTTCTTAACATGGGATTCAAGCCAGGGCAAGTTTAACTTACTTGGACCTTTATTGGTCACTTTTTCGATGATATGTTGGGGCATAGACAATAACCTGACCAGAAACATCTCAACAAGAAATCCACTACAGATAGCCCGTATTAAAGGATTTGTGTCTGGTTTGGTATCTATCTCTCTGGCATATGCTCTCGGGATGGACATTAAATGGAATGCAAATATTATTTATGCCCTGTTGCTGGGTTCTTTCAGCTATGGCATTAGCCTTGTGTTTTTCATCAAAGCTCTCGAAGGGTTAGGTTCTTTCAGAACAGGTATGTTTTTTAGTCTTGCTCCTTTTATCGGTGCGGTAATATCCCTCATAGTGCTTCAAGAGTGGATTGGCTGGGTAATGTTTCCGGCGGTGGTACTCACAGTTGCTGGTGTCTGGCTTATAAGTACTGAAGGGCATGAACACCTCCACTTACATGAAGAGGAGGTTCATACTCATTTGCATAATCATAACGATAATCATCACAATCACGAACATGAAGGAATTGTTCGTGAGCCGCATGTTCATGAACACCAACACCCTGAAGAATACCATGCTCATTCGCATTGGCCAGACACACATCATAGACATGAACATTAAAAGCTGTAATAAGCTGTCGGTGTCAATTTCGAGAGATTTCCAATGGAAATATTGTACAGACTCGACAAGGTCAGCTCTGAACATTTCGGAAAGCTATACTTCAGACGCTCATTCCCAAAACAAATACCACAACTGACACAGTATCCCTTTTACATCGGGACAGTTCAGCGATGTGGTGATGAGAATAACTCAAATTCACATCTCAAGTTTCTTTTGACAGTCTTTTCAAAAATGGGGGCAATCAGGCAATGATTTTTACTAACCAGAACATCAGGCTGAGTCAACAATTATAACTTTGATAAATCTGTATTCAGGGACAGATAAGGGAAAAAAGAATTCCGGCAATGCCACCACCGATGTATATCACTACCGTCACCCAGTAGTTCATCGGTGATTTCTCCCGCTCGATTATCTCATTGCCCTCTTCCATAACCTGGTCTTCGCGGAGCCCCTTCGCCCCAAACCACAGGAGAACAAAGCTTGCAAGAATAATGAAGGGTTTTATGAAAGATACGCACATATAGTCACCTCCTACACCATGCGAATACACTAAAGCAGAAGCCTCCAATGCCTACAATAAAATAGATTCCTACATTTAGCCAGTAGTTGATTGGTGATACTAAACGCTCAATGTAGTATCCGCCTTTAACGCGGACTCTGTTGTTTCTAAGCCCTGAGAAACCAAACCAGAGAAGGGCGCTGCTCACAATTAAAATGAGAACTATTAAGCCGGGATTACACATTTCTCACTCTTTCTTTATGGTATATCGTCTCTAATCTTTCTTTCTTAATATTAAGGGATTGTGATAGTTCAGGAGGACTGGTAACAGGATTAGAGGGGTAAAGAGGTATGTATTAAGGAATAATTTAGCTCGCACGGCGAACATGAAGGGGGGCGACGCAAGCCCCAGTAATAGCATAACCCGACACAGATACTCATTATAAACAAAAATTTTGGTTCAAAAAAAACCGATTACAGATTAAACCATACCGATCAGGGTTTTCACTTTCTTCTTCTCGGCGAAAAAGATCTTCTTCCTACGTTTGTCTTTTTTCTTCTTCTATCCTGCTCAACCATTATGTCTGTTTCCTTCATGTATTCCTTGACATCTTCATGCATGGCTATTTTTAAAAGGGCTGTCGCGATATCGAGCGAAGTATAGTCTTCTTTAAGAAGGGGTTCCATTATGCGTTCGTACCGTTCAATGCCTCCCTTGTCAATTATATCCTTTACCTTGTCGAGAAAGTTTGAGACTCTTACCTCTTCGATGTCTTCAATGGAGGGGACAGGCTTGCGGGCAATCTTTGTTGAGGCGTAAGATTCTATCTCATGAAGTTTGTAGATTTCCCTTCCTGCAACAAAGGAGAACGCCAGACCACTTTTGCCGGCACGGGCAGTTCTTCCGATACGGTGAACATAGTACTCTTCGTCCTGAGGCAGGTCGTAATTAAAGACTGCTTCGATGTTGTCTATGTCAAGTCCTCTCGCAGCAACATCGGTCGCCACGAGGATTTCTGTCCGGTTTCGTTTAAATCTTTCCATAGCATGGTTCCGCTGGGGCTGCGTCATATCTCCATGGAGACCCAGGGCTGGATAACCCCTTGCCTCAAGGTGCATTACAACTTCATCGACCCTTCTTTTCATATTGCAGAAGACGAGGGAAGATTTCAGGCCATACATATCGATAACGCGACACAACACGTCAAGCTTAGATGCTTCCCGGACTTCAAAGTAGCACTGCTCAACATTGGGCACTGTCAGTTGCTGATGGACCACCTTGACAAACTCGGGATCTTTCTGATATTTTCGGGTTAAATTCAGGATGGGTTTCGGCATAGTCGCCGAAAAGAGAAGCGTTTGCCTCTCTTTTGGGACATGCTGCAAAATCTGCTCTATATCATCGATGAAACCCATATTGAGCATCTCATCTGCTTCATCCAGGACTACCGTCCTCACATTCTCCAGCTTTAAGGTTCCCCTTTTTATATGGTCGATGGTTCGGCCTGGTGTTCCAATCACCACATGGGCGCCTGCATTGAGGGTTCGAATCTGCCGGTCTATAGGCTGTCCCCCATACACAGGAAGAATTGTAATTTCTTTCCTATATTTAAGGACACTCTGTAGCTCCTCGGCAACCTGTATTGCCAATTCACGGGTGGGGCACATGATGATCACCTGGGGTTTCCTAACTCTGGAGTGAATTGACTCCAGAATGGGTAACCCAAAGGCTAGGGTTTTCCCTGTTCCTGTTTGTGCCTGACCAATAACGTCCCGCCCCTCAAGAATCAATGGGATAGTCTTCGCCTGAATAGGGGTCATCTCATCAAAGTCCAGTTCACGAATAGCCCTACGCAATTCTTTTGACAGATTTAATTCTTCAAACTTTTCTGTTTCCATGGTATTTCCTTTTCACGTTTATGATTATGGCCGTGTGCAATTACCGGGACTCACGTCGCTCTCTCCACTGGCAAAGCCAATGGAGCCTCCTCCTCGCGCCCACTATGTGGGCTAATATCATGGATCACAGGAGAGATAATTTTTATGCTATATTCTATACACTATTAAGATCTCGCCGGGAATCCTCCCACATGTTCATTCTACCAAATCTAGCTTGTATCAGGAAGACTAAACAATGCGGTGAAAAAAGCGGAAAATAACTTACACGACGTCGAAGTATATCATGAATCCAGCAATATAGCAAAGTTAGGCAATGAAAACTCTTTTGAAGTTGACAAAGCACTACAACAGTAAGGCCGCTCTATAACCGTAAAAGAAAATGGTGCATACCATGGGCAGGTAGATTCCCACGGCAAGCCCGTGGCTCAAAAATATACACAATGTGCGCGGATAATAAGCGCATTCACCCACGATTGAAAATGTGGTCCTCTGCGTGGCTTGCATCTTCGGGTACTCGTGGTATTGAAACGGGCGTTGGAAGCTATACAGCAAATGCACTGAGCATGGGAGGCTCACACGGCTTAGCCGGGTGAGGGGGGTTCTCTTTAAGTATCTTTAAGTAATGGTTGTAAGGATTGATATGTATAGTGGAAGCTGTGAGAATACGGTAAGATAAGATTTATGACAGGGAGGTAATTATTAATGATAAATTCTGTCGTAAGACTTCTCTATTTTTCCCCCACGGGAACAACCAGAAGGATACTTGAGGCAATAGCTGAAGGCCTTGGCGAAGACAAGCCTAAGCACATCGATCTCACATCGGCCCGGACAAGAACCGGGCGAAGAAATAAAATCCGAGGGGGACATACGATTATTGGAGCTCCGGTGTATACGGGCAGGGTTGCCCTTGAGGCAGTTCGAGGGCTGCAAAGGTTCACCGGAACAGATGCCCAAGCGGTTGTCGTTGTTGTGTATGGAAATAGGGAGCATGAGGATGCACTCCTCGAACTAAAAAACATCGTCATGGAGGCAGGATTCACACCCATAGCCGGAGCAGTCTTTATTGGTGAACATTCGTTTTCTACAAAAAACAATCCCATAGCCCATGGCAGACCAGACAGAGCGGATCTTGAACGTGCCAGATTATTCGGTACAATGGTGAAAAAAAAGTTAGAAAAACCAGGGCAAACTCATGGCGAACTACCCCTTAATGTCCCTGGCAATTTTCCTTACAGAGAGAGGGGGCCAGCCCGGAATATTTCTCCTGAGACCGATGATTCTATCTGCGTACGATGTGAGAAATGTAAAGAAGCCTGCCCTACGGCAGCTATCACATTCATTAAAAACTTTGTTACAACCGATACTGAAAGATGTATTCTTTGCTGTGGCTGTGTCAAGAGCTGCCCTACCGGGGCAAGGCGCCTCAATGATCTGCAACTCACTCAATTTGCACAAAAACTGAGTATCACATGCAGCCGTCGAAAGGAGCCTGAGTTCTATCTCTAAACACATCCGTATTCTTACACAATATCCTGGTAATGAATTTGTATATCTAAGATTACATCCGTTTAACATCTGCCCCAAATAGCCGATACACCTTTATATGTTGAATTCTGGACATGTATACTCGTTTGTGATCAGACAGTCCTTGGTTCAACAAATAACTAAGATAATTTAAGGGGTGCTTATATGAGGCTTTTAACAAGATCTGACTTTGACGGACTAATCTGTGCGGTTCTCCTCAAACATATTGGCATCATGGATGAATGGAAGTTTGTTCATCCCAAAGATGTTCAGGATGGGCTTCTTGAAGTTACCACAGATGATATCCTTGCTAATGTGCCGTATGTTCCCGGGGTAGGTATGTGGTTTGATCATCATTCCAGTGAACTGGAAAGGATCAGGTTCAATTATAAGTATGAAGGTGCCAGCGAGTTGAAGCCGAGTTGCGCCCGGGTAATTTGGGATTTTTATGGTGGCAAGGATAATTTTCCTGAACTGTTTCAGGAAATGATGGAATATGTGGATAGATGCGATAGCGGCGACTTGACGCCTGAAGAGGTATTAGACCCGAAAGGTTGGGTATTGCTTTCATTCATAATGGACCCACGGACGGGTCTGGGACGTTATAGAGACTATCGAATCAGCAACTACAACCTGATGATGGAAATGGTTGAGTGGTGTGGAACGTTGCCTATAAAAGAAATACTGGCAAAACCTGACGTCCAGGAACGCGTGGAACGCTATAAGAAACAAAACGAACTCTTCCAGCAACAGCTAACAAAATGTACTATTATACATAAAAATCTTGCCGTTGTTGATCTCAGGGATGAAGAAGAAATTTACACAGGCAACCGTTTTCTTATCTACAGTCTGTTTCCTGAAAGCAATGTTTCCTTACATATCATGTGGGGGCGGGAAAAACAAAATGTGGTTTTCACTGTTGGACACAGTATCATTAACCGCACAAGCAAAACTGATGTTGGAAAACTGATGCTTGAATACGATGGTGGAGGGCATAAACGGGTTGGGACCTGTCAGATAGCGACTCCAAGGGCTGAAAGGATTAAACAACAGTTGATCGAGCGCGTAACAAGCGACGGCTAGGGCGTTAATGTCACTCACGAGCCGCAGAAGATCAGTGATTTTTTTCAGTTTACAGCATAAAACAGCATACGTTGAAAAGGTTGACGATTACATTTTTGGTTGTGGAGCTTATAAAAAATAAGAATCTTCAACAGACTGCCAAAAGGCTACAGAGGGTTTCCTGTAAAATCAATTCTCTCTGTAGCCTTTTTTATTATTTCAGGTTCACACGTTGTCAGAAGGTTGAGATGAACTACTTTTCTTCTTTTCGTTGACGGAAAAGTCTCATCAGGAATTCAGAATCTTTTGGCGAAAGATCAAACTTAAAAGTAGCCTCCTCGACGAGTTGAGGAATTAATTTGCCAGAATCCTCCTGAAGGTTCCCCGATACCCATTTGATAGCCCTTCGCAGGTCTTCACCTTCTGGTAATATATCATGCATGGAAAGTCACTCCTGTCTTTTTTTAAAAAATACTATGAGCTACAACTACACTATAGTATAAAAGTAGTTGGCCTGCAAGCACTTATGTCAACTTGATGAGAGTATGGGAGTTCAAAAAAAAGAATAAATCCAACCGGTCGCCATATAGATTCGAGGGAGTTCTCTAGAAACACATGTATTAGATTTTTTAGGAAAAAAACATTTACCATCTCAAACTTAATGGGTGTTTAGGAATCTCAAATTTCTTATAAAAATACTTGTAATCAAAAAAGTTTTGTATTAAAATTATTGAGCACATTGACGTGCTAAACTCCTCAATGTTCTTGAGGCCTTTCACAGAAATTGAACAAAGAAGTTCACAACAGGCATCGTATTGGATTACACTTACATACAAAAAGTGTAATGTGACATGCAGAGCATTAAATAGCAAAGCAGTTTGTAGAGAATATTCTATAGAAGGAGGTAAGTGATGGAACTTACAGAACTATTTGGATCAAACGTTTTTAACGATAAGGCAATGAAACAAAGATTACCCAAAGAGACATACAAGGCACTCAAGGAAACAATTGAAAAAGATGTGCCCTTACGACCTGATGTTGCGAATGTAGTTGCAAATGCCATGAAGGACTGGGCTATCGAAAAAGGGGCAACCCATTACACACATTGGTTCCAACCACTGACAGGGATAACCGCTGAGAAGCACGATTCATTCATTGCACCCACCGATGATGGTGGCGTAGTCACGGAGTTCTCTGGCAAGCAACTGATCCAGGGTGAGCCTGATGCTTCGTCCTTTCCAAGCGGAGGTCTTCGCAGCACATTCGAGGCAAGAGGGTATACAGCGTGGGATTGTACCTCTCCTGCATTCCTGAAGACAGACGAAAGCGGTAATGTTACCCTTACCATACCCACAGCTTTTTATTCCTATTATGGGGAGGCGCTTGACAAGAAGACTCCCCTATTACGTTCCATGAAGGCAGTTTCAAAGCAGGCTTTAAGGGTTTTACGTGCGCTCGGTAATACAACCTCTACCAAGGTTACATCTACTGTGGGGCCAGAACAGGAATACTTCCTGGTAGATAAGAAATTCTACCTGGAGAGGATTGACTTGATGCTTGCAGGGAGAACGATCTTTGGTGCGCCAGCGCCCAAAGGTCAGGAGCTTGAAGATCAGTATTTCGGTACCATAAAAGACAGGGTTTCCCATTACATGCGGGATTTGAATACTGAGCTTTGGAAAATGGGCATTACGTCCAAAACTCAGCACAACGAGGTTGCACCTGCCCAATACGAAATGGCCCCTGTTTTTGCTACTACAAACATCGCCACAGACCACAACCAGCTTGTCATGGAAACCATGCAAAAGGTTGCCTTCCGCCATGATTTGGTCTGCCTGCTCCACGAAAAACCCTATGCAGGCATCAATGGCTCCGGCAAGCACAACAACTGGTCTCTCTCAACGGATGACGGTATAAATTTACTGGAGCCTGGGCATACACCTGGTGAAAACGTCCAGTTCCTCATATTCTTGAGCGCATTGCTCAAAGCCGTCAATACCCATGCCGATATTTTACGGGCTACCTGCGCAACTGCTGGAAATGATCACCGTCTGGGGGCCAACGAAGCACCTCCTGCCATTATCTCTATATTTATGGGCGAGGAATTAACAGAAATCCTTGAGAAGATTTCAAAAGGTCAAAAGATTTCAACCAAGGATGCGCAGTTTGTTACCGTAGGTGTCGATACGCTCCCGGTAATACCAAAGGACAACACAGACCGTAACAGAACATCTCCTTTCGCTTTTACCGGCAATAAGTTTGAGTTCAGAATGGTGGGCTCTGCCCAGTCGATCGCTGGGTCCAACGTTGCTTTGAACACCATTGCGGCAGAAGCACTTGATGAAATTGCAACCAGGCTGGAAAAAGCGAAAAACAAGGATGTAGAAACAGCAGCAATTATCAAAGAAATATATAAGAAACACAACAGGGTGATCTTTAATGGAAACAACTATTCAGAGGAATGGACAAAGGAAGCAAAGAAACGGGATCTCCCCAATGTGCGAAACGCTGTCGATGCCCTGAAAGCATTCATTACTGACAAGTCTCTCAAACTCTTTGAGAAATACGAAATCTTTTCGCATAAAGAGTTGCATTCACGGTATGACATTTATGTTGAGACATACGCCAAACAGATCAATATCGAAGCATTGGCAGCAATCGACATGGTGAAAAAACAGTATTTACCTGCTGGCATCGAGTATGCCACATTTCTGGCTGACTCAATTGGCAGCTTCAATGCTGCATCGGTTTCAGCCACTGTCCAGGAAGACCTCCTGAGAAAACTCAGTTCTCTCGTTGCATCCTCATACAAGAACCTTGCAAAACTTGAGTCAGCGGTCGCAAAAACCCAGGCTATTGATGACGTTGTCAAGAAGGCCGAAAGCTACCGTGACAAGGTAGTTACAGCCATGCAAGACCTACGCAAGGATATCGACGCTCTGGAGATGATTGTTCCCAGGGATATGTGGCCCGTCCCCAGCTACACAGATCTTCTGTTTAAGCTATAGCCACGTGACATTTCACCTTTAAAACGACTGGCCTCAAGACAGTGAGACCGGTCGTTTCTTTACCCATACTTCAACACGTTCATCATTTAAATCAAAACACTGACCAAAGTCCTTGATTATCATTCTTCTTTTGATATAATTAGGACATACTAGGAATATTTAAACATGAATCTTACAGGTTCTCCTTTGCAGGGACTTAGTAAATCGATGGCGTAATAAAGATACATAAACCCCATTTAGGGAGATGAGACTTTTTTTCAAAGGAGGTTTTGGATGAAATCATTGAGAAGAACAGTCTTTGCAGTTGTGATGATATTCATAGCCGTAATGGTGGTCTCGGCGACAGATTTTAAGGTTTATTCAGGAGCTAAAATCGATGAAAAACTAATGAAGGAAGCCAATGATTTCGGCGCCAAGTCAGCGACAGGTTCTAAAATGGCTGTTCCCAAAGCCACCATCTATACTAGTGAAGATGCATACGAGAAAGTTTATTCCTTCTACAAGGGTGTTGGTAAAGAATATCAAATGCCGAATGTTTCTGGAACAAAAAACAAGCTTCCTTCTGGTAAGGAACTAAAATCATCTTTTTTCATTTTTGACGGAGCAAAAGATCTTATGAGCTCCAAGCTTTTTGCAAAGATTCAACGGCCGTATATCGGTATGGATATGAAGGAAGGCCCTGATCTGACATATATCATAGTATCTGAAAAGAAATAACCAAACTAAACAGCTCACAAAATTGAGGTGAAAAAAATGACTGCAAAACTGGTTTTTGATCCTTCATTATCAAAAATGAAATATGCATGTGGGGTTTCCGGCTCTGGGACCAATTACGACAGAATATACGAAGGGGATCCTCAAAAAGAGCATCTCGTCTTCAGCAATATTCCCGGTTGCAGGGGAATGGAAAAGGCGTGGAATTATGGCGCCCAGGCAGTATCATTGGATTCTGCCATATATTTCAAAGAAATGTGGGGGCTTGACAAGGCACCACGACATGGCGTTGAAAGAAACAGTTACGACATGGCTATCATGACCCTCGTTGAGCAAACCCTCAATGGTCAGCCAGACCTCATATGTTTGGCAGGATATGACCTCTGGATCGGGGACTGGATGGTGAGCAGGTACTACCCCAGGATTCTCAATGTTCATCCAGCTGATGCCATGAAATACGTCGGACTTGGCTGGATACCCACCGCGAAGGCCATACTCGCCGAAGAGAAAAGCGTGAAATCAACAGTATTCTTTGTTGATCAGAGTGACGATGGGGGTCCAATCTTGATCCAATCAGCGTCCCTACCCCTCTCACGATGGGACGATCAGCTCCATGAAGTACGGAGATTTGCAGAAAAAACAAATGCTCGAGCGCTGAAGGACTTCAGAGAGGCAACGGAGAGAGAGGGAAACAACCTTTACGAATCGCTCAGAAAGGTCTCGGGCGAGATTCAAGAGATTCTCAAAGTTGAGGGAGATTGGAAGATTTATCCCTTTGCCGTCCATGAACTCATCGCAAAAGGCAGGGTCGCACTGGACGGACGAATCGTATATATTGACGGTGTGCAGATGCCCGCAGAAGGCTGGCAGGTTGACAAATATGGCTTCACGAACAGCATAGGGTAAAGGCAGGATTAAGGGATTAAAGGGGTAAGGATTACAAGACAAAAAAATCTATGAAAAAATATGATATCGTTTTTATTGGTCATGTAACAATTGACGAAATCGTTGCATTTGAAGGTTCTGCCCGTGGTGTGTCTGGGGGTGCCCCACTCTTCGGAGCACGTGCGGCGGCAGTGACAGGAAAAAAAATTGCGGTAATCACAAGAATTGCCAAAGAAGACAAGTACCTCATCGAAACACTGGAAAAAGCCGGCGTCGATGTTTATCTTCAATCTGCTCAAAACACTACCCATATGCGCGTTGTTCATCCATCTTCGAATGTTGATGAAAGGCTTATGTATCAAACACAGGATGCCGGATTCTTCACGATAGAAGAATTGCCCTCTTTTGAGGCAAACCTGGTCCATCTGGGGGCCCTTACTGACCGGGAGTTCACCATGGAATTCATGCAGGAGCTCAAAGAGAGGGGCTTCCGCTTATCTGTTGATATGCAGGGATTTGTCCGGCAGGTTGACGAAGCATCACGAATCATCCGGTTTGGTGATGTCCCGGTAAAACAAGCGATCATGGGCCTTACCGATTTCGTGAAACTCGACGTGGTAGAAGCAAAGATTCTAACAGGAACCGACAATATCTCAGAGGCTGCTGCCATATGCGAGGGCTGGGGAAGTCGAGAAACGCTCATCACCCGCTCGGACGGGATTCTTGTGCAAAGCATGGGCAAAGATTACTTTGAAGGTTTTTCCAACAGGAGCAGCGCCGGGAGGACAGGGCGCGGCGATACAACGTTTGGCGCGTTCCTCGCACGAAGGCTTGACCATTCCATAGAAGAATCAATAAAATTTGCAGCATTCCTCGCATCAATAAAAATGGAAACATCGGGCCCATTCAACGGGACCTATGAAGACGTTCTCCAGAGAATGAGATTCGGGAGCAGCGATAGCTTATTGTAGCCTTCAGTTCTCTATAAACTCAAATCATTCGATTCGCCCAACACACTGTTATTTACTTTATATCTCTGATGGATGAAATAACCTCCACGTGTTTACTTTAGAATGAAGGAAAATCCATTCAGTAATTTCCTGATCGAAATAAGCCTCATAAAGAAATATTAAGCTATTTCATAGAGATAAGTTTGAACTTTGGGCTGGCATTGGTCTTGCTGATTTAAAAATGTCAAAGACATTGTAAGGAGGCCATCATGAGTTCACTATGTCTAGAGGCAAAAGATACTTCACAACCTTCTTTACGAAGAGCACCGGAACAAGAACTTGATCTTCTCAAGATTCTTTCCCATGATCTGAGAGGTTCCCTTGTCTCCATGTCTGCCGTTCTCCATATTCTTAACCGTGGCTACAAGGAAAAGGCCGATAATTTTGTGGAAACAAAGCTGGCAGAGCTTATCGACAAGATGGGTAGTCTTTCTTCCATGCTGGAAGAATCGCTTCACATGGTATTGGCCTTTGAAGAAGATAGTCAGAACGGACATAATCTTTTTGATTTCAAGCGAGACATCATCGAACCTGTCATATCAGAATTTGCTTCAGAAATCAGGGAACGACATCTCACTGTTGAAAATCTGGAGAATTCAGTAACAGGCTTCTTCGTTCCTGCCAAGATAAACAAGACTGTTCTCAAGATGGTTTTCCGCAATATTTTTGGAAACGCAGTGAAGTATTGCGCTTTGGGCGGCATCATTGAGGTCAAAATAAAGCAAGGAAGTCCTTTTTGTCTTCTCAAAGTCTATAACAATGGGAGGCCCATCTCAGAGGGATTGCGTTCACAAATCTTTTCGAAACCTCTCCCCCCGATAGATCGAAAAGAGAGAAATCTCAACGGGATGGGCCTCGGTCTTCACCTTGCAAAACGGATCATGCAAACACAGGGTGGAGAAATATGGCATGAGCCAGAAGAACACGGTTCAACCTTTGTTTTGGCAGTTCCCGTGGAGACCAGGCGAAATCAATACACGACACATGTCCAAGGAACGCTCTTTTCGTAGAATTCTCTGACTAATGGAAACTGCACAGGAGCGCAAGGAGGTTTTTTTGATAGGCGTTTTTAAAAACAGGCAAATCTACATCGAATTACGACCTCAGTGTCCCAAATGCAAAAAAGAATTCATGCTTGACTTGAAAAAATTTCTTCCAGGCAGAGCCCATAGCTGCCACGCATGTGGCACAGTAGTACAGTTTAATGGACAACTTGCAGAACAAATACAAAAACTGATGCATGATCTGGAGTCTTCAATTCATGAGGTCCATGAAAGCTTTGTTTCGCAAAAAGCTGATTGAGAATGTGAATGAAGAAAAAAGAGGGTCTCATAAATATCTTTACTCAGTGGAGAGCATGAAAAGACATTCTACATTGGGTGCCATCACAATAATCGTTCTTTTTATCATGACCTCCTTACCCATATCGCACGTGCACGCAGAAATGGTTGAGCAAGATATCGGCCTTCCCTGGTATCCTGGATCAAAACAAATTCCAAGCTGCGTTCCAATAGGAACGGATAAAAATCACCTTTCATTTCGAAACATCAACCTCATAACCTCAGACAGTTTTAAAAAAGTACTTGTCTTTTACCAGGAAAAGCTTGGAAAATTTTCAACCTCCAAATCTCAAGCCTCTACAAAATCAGCCTTATGGAATGAATCAACCCCGAAAGGCTATCGAATTATTACCCTCGTGGAGACTGAAGAAGGCACAAAGATCACAATTACCAAGAGAACCTGGTAGATATACCAACATCTTTTCTTATCAAAGCCTTTTTTCTTCGTTGCTAAAGAATTAAACTTCGGTTATGGTACAGCAGTTATAATCACTTTAAAGGAGAAGAAGTATGATTGTTGAATTCCAAGGGAAACTACCAAAAATAGACCCATCAGCTTTTGTTGCTGAAAATGCCATGATCATCGGTGACGTTTCTGTAGGGCCAGCAGTCAATATATGGTTCAACTGTATTATACGGGGTGATACAAACTATATTCGCATTGGTAAGGGCTGCAATATCCAGGACGCCAGTGTTTTGCATATCGTCAAAGATCTGCATCCGCTCATCCTGGAGGATGAGGTTGTGCTTGGTCACCGTGTAGTTGTCCACGGATGTCACATTGGAAAAGGATCGCTGATTGGTATCGGGGCCATCGTTCTCGATGGAGCAGAGATTGGCGAAGAATCCATAATAGGGGCCGGCTCAGTGGTGAGCCCGAAGAGTGTCATCCCGCCGCGATCACTTGCCATGGGGACTCCTGCCAGGGTGGTGCGCAGCCTTAATGAAAAAGATATCAACAAGATCCAGGGAATCGCACAGGAGTATCTTGAGTTGATGGAGATATATTCCGCTATGCAATTAAGAGCTAAGGTTTAGGAAATCTAATCGAAAGAGACTGTCTGCTTGTATCAAATGGCTTCGAATCCATTATTTTCAGCTAAAGAAGATTTTACTTGTCTAGGGACATCGTCGAAGGCCCTGCTCTGTTGCAGTCGGTATTTGTATTTTTTGATGAGTATTCCTTGCTCACCCTTGAGACGCAATAACAATACGCGCATACGCACTTCTAATGTTTATGGTCCATCTTTTGGTAGCTGCATACAGCTCCCATTTTAAAGAACATATGTAACTTCACGTTCCGCCCAATCCAGATAGATTTATTTTTTGTGAGGACGACGGACATTTCGAAAGAGAATGTAAGGATTAACTAGCCCATTCTTGGGCACGAAAGGGAGGCTCCAAAGCTGACAAGCTGGTAGGCTGGCTGGCCTATATGCGACGTGAGCCCCGCTAATAGCCAACAGTTTTCGTAACATGATGCGATAATAAAACATGAAGCCAAAATGCTCATTTATCTTAAAGGTGAATAAAAAGTAACTTGGCCTTCGAGCACACCAACTTCACAGTTTCTTTGGTTAAGGAGAATTGGTGAACAAACAATTCTTTCGATCTGTTAAGGCGCAACTATTGCTGCTTGTTCTAATTTCCCTGGTTCCTGTGCTGGCTATTTTTGTGTACACGGCTATAAACAGCAATAATCAGGTGATTGAAGATGCAAAAGAAAATGCTTTGAGCGTTGTTAATGATGTTGCATTTCAACAGAGACAGGTTGCGGAGAGTACCCGTCAACTTCTCATGACGCTCACAAAGGTGCCTGATGTCAGAAACCAGAATATACCTGCCTGTAACAGACTTTTTGGAGAACTCGTCAAGGCAAATCCCTTATACGCCGATATATTTGCCACAAATGCAGACGGTCTTATTCTCTCTTCCGGACGACCTTTTGTCCCCTATAACATAAAAGAACGAAAATATTTTAAGGATATCCTGGCGATACAGGACTACTCAGTCGGAGAATATATTGTAGGTGGAATTACAAAACGGGCAGTGCTTCCATTCGCGTACCCTATCATCGGAGACGACCGCGGAATCAAAGGGCTGGTGGTTGCCGGAGTAGACCTTCAAAGATATGGACACTTATTTTCAGATGCCCGGTTACCTGCGGGTTCAGAATTAGCGCTGACTGACCATCAGGGCATACGTCTGTATACTCAGCCAGGACACGAAAAAAACGTAGGAAAAGCAGACTCGCCAGACATTCTCACCAGGATGTCCGGCGATAACAATGAGGGAGCTTTTACGACAAGAGGGAATGACGGCTCGGAACACCTTTTCGCATACAAGAGGTTGCGTCTCAGAGACAATGAGCCACCGTATCTTTTTATCCGTGTGAGTATTCCCAAAAAGACAGCTCTTGCATATCATCGGAAACTTCTTTTTCGTAATCTCGCTGTTCTCGGTTTTGCATGTTTCGCAGCGCTTATAGCGGCATGGATTATCGGGAGCGTTATCATATCCAGACAGGTGAGGAGGCTTGCGGAAACCACTCAGAGCCTTGGCCTCGGAGATTTGAAGGCCCGTACCGGTCTGAAATATGAGGGTGGAGAGCTCGGCCAACTGGCGAAAGCCTTTGATGAGATGGCGCTTAAACTGGAGCAAAAGGAGACAGACCGTAAAGCCGCAGAAGAGGCGCTCAAGGAATCAGAAGAACGGTATCGAACTGCCATAGAGTATTCTAATGACGGCGTCACCCTTGTTAGAGAGGATACGCACATATATGTGAACAATAGATTTGTAGAAATGTTCGGATATGAGAGCCCGGACGAACTCACCGGACACACCCTTGCCATGACTGTCCATCCTGATGACGCCGAGAAAGTCTCAACTATCAACAGAAGAAGACAAAAGGGGGAGTATGTCCCATCTCAATATGAGTTCAAAGGCATAAGAAAGGATGGAACAAGCATATTTGTTGAAGTATCAGCTACAAAAGTCAACTATAAAGGAATTCCTGTTGCCCTTGCATATTTGAGGGATATTACCGAACGGAAACTCTCCGTAAAGCTTTTGAAGGAAACAGAGGATAAGTACCGCAGTATCTTTGAAAATGCTGTAGAGGGCATGTTTCAGACCACACCCGACGGACGTTTTATAGCTGCAAATCCCGCTCTTGCTAGGATTTATGGTTTTGAGTCGCCGCAGGAATTACTTGAGACAATAACCGATGTCGAAAACCAAATGTATGTCAACCCTGGAGATAGAAAAATGCTTCAAGATCTTTTCGACACGCAGGGATACGTGTTCAATTTTGTTACTCAACTTTACCGGAAGGATGGCACAAGAGTATGGATATCAATGAGCGCCCGGGCGGTGAGAGATACTCAACAGGAAATCGTTCGATACGAGGGTACCGTTGAAGACATTACGCAGAGTAAAGAGTTGGAAGATGCCCTCAAAATGGCGGAGAGAGAGAAATCACTTATCCTGAACGCAATCCCTGAGGTTGTGATATTTCATGACTGCGATATGAAAATACTGTGGGTCAACAAGACTGCCCAGGATCTGCTTGCCACAAGAACTAATGATTTTGCGGGACGTTCCTGCTATGAGGTTTGGCACAACTGCGACTACATTTGTGAAGGCTGCCCAATCAGCAAAGCTTTAGTAACCGGTCAGCCACAGGATGGTGAGTTGAAAGCTCCAAGCGGGAAGATATGGTATGTGCATGGTTATCCCGTGAGAACGAACGACGGATCTCTGGTTGGTGTGGTCGAAATCCGCCTTGACATAACGGAACGCAAGAAAATGGAAGAAGCGCTTGTTTATAGCGAGGAAAAATATCGAGATATCTTCGAAAATGCCGTGGAAGGTATTTTTCAAACAACACCCCAAGGACGTTACCTACAGGTCAACCCTGCACTTGCTAAGATGTACGGATATAATTCCCCTGAGGAATTGATTACAAATGTTCTAGATAGCGGACGGCAAATATATGTAAACCCAGAAGACAGAATACGTCTTCAGCAAGCTATTGAAAAAAATGGCTCTTTTGAGGGTTTTGAAGCACAACAATACAGAAAGGACGGCAGCAAGATCTGGACTTCTTCAAATGCCCGGATTGTCCTCGACACTGCAGGAAATACACTCTATTATGAAGGCACTGTTGAAAATATCACAGACCGGAAACATCTGGAATCTCAGCTTCTCCAGGCACAGAAAATGGAAGCTATCGGAACCCTTGCAGGCGGCATTGCCCATGACTTCAACAATATCCTCACTGCTCTCATTGGGTATGGCAATCTGCTTCATATGAAGATGGATAGTGATGATCCTTTAAAAATCTACGTTGAGCACATGCTCATTGCATCAGAAAAGGCTGTTAATCTTACGCATAGCCTTTTGACATTCAGCCGAAAACAAGCGATAAGGCTCCAGCCTCAAAAGGTAAACGTTATGATACGGGGAATAGAAAAAATTCTCCAAAGGCTTCTCACCGAAGACATCGAACTAAAAGTCATGACAGCAGATAAAGACATAACAGTCATGGCAGATCTCACGCAAATAGACCAGGTGCTGCTCAACCTCGCAGCAAATGCTCGAGATGTCATGCCAAATGGAGGTATGCTGCGCATTGAAACAGAAGAAGTTGAAATTGATTATGAGTTCATCCGGTCCTATGGATACGGCAACCCGGGCATATATGCACGAATCTCAATTTCTGACACCGGAACCGGGATGGATGAACAAACAAAACAAAAAATATTCGAGCCCTTCTTCACCACCAAGGAGGTCGGAAAAGGCACTGGTCTGGGGCTATCAATAGTTTACGGAATTGTAAAGCAGCATAACGGATACATCAACGTTGTCAGCGAGCTGGGTAAAGGAACAACCTTTCATATATATCTGCCGGTAGTTATAACAGCAACGGAAGAAATGAAGCTTGCCTCAATAGATGTGAAAAGTGGTACAGAAACAATCTTACTCGCCGAGGACAATCCTGATTTACAAAAACTTCAGGAAGAAGTACTGAACAGCAAAGGATACACCACCATAGCTGCTACCGATGGTGAGATGGCTATCGCACGGTTCATGGAGCATAAAGACAGTATAGACCTTCTTATGCTTGACGTTGTTATGCCTAAGAAGAACGGCAAGGAAGTATTTGACGAGATTCGCAAGATCAGACCGGACATTAAAGTTCTGTTCACCAGTGGCTACACCGGCGATGTGGTCATTGATAAGGGTGTATATGACGGCGCAGTTGAGTTCATTCAAAAACCTATATCCCCGAATGAATTATTGGGAAAAATAAGAGAAGTATTAGATAAAAAGGTTAAAACCTCTTAAAAAGCTACAGAAAAAAAACAAGATTTTATTGATAGGCATCTGTGACACACCTATGAATCGGTTTTACTCATTAATATATTAATGTTTTTTTCGTTGTCCATCGAGTACGATCAGGGCATCTACAACTATCGGGCCCTCTTCTGACAGAATCAGCGGATTAATATCAATCTCTTTGATCTCGGTATGCTCCGATCCAATTTCTCCTACCCTCATAATGATGTGGGCAAGCTGATCCAGGTCGACAGGTGGCATACCGCGAAATGAACCCAGGATGGCGTTTGCCCTTATGTCTTGAACCATGGCAAGCGCTTCCTGTTTGTTTACAGGCGCAACCCGAAAGGTATTGTCTTTTAATGCCTCTGTCAGTGTTCCTCCGAGACCGAACATTACGCAGGGGCCAAACTGGTCATCCTTTATGAGGCCGACAACAAGCTCTCTTTTTCCTCTAACCATCTCCTGAACCAACACGGGAACTGCTTCTTCATCCTTGAGCGCTTCCCTTATCCGTTCAAAGGCAGCCACGGCCTCTTGCTCATTGCGGATATCCAGATAGACCAGGCCCTGTTCTGTTTTGTGGTTTACGTTTTGACCACCTGCCTTAATCGCCATAGGGAAGCCAATCTCTTTCAGGGCATCATAGAACTCAGGCTTATCATGCGCTAACCTTTCTCTCGTTGCTGAAATAGCGTTTGCCCGCAAGACTTCCTTGGACTCATACTCTGATAAGGATAACCTGCCTTTTGCCACTGCCTTCTCAATAATATCTTTTCCCCGACCCATCGTCGGGAGCATATCTTTTTTGCGTGTAGGAATTGCTTCCTCCACTGCCCTGCAGCTTTCCCTGAACCGCATATATTCCCAAAGCCTGGACAGGGCCTTTACCGCCCTTGCGCCATCCGTATAGACAGAAATGCCGCTTTTAAGAAGCATCGGGAAATCGGAAACGACCGATTGGAGGGTGCCTGTCATTACGGTTGCTACAAGGGGTTTCTTTATCTGCACGTCTGCCATTCCCTCAAAAACCATCTGCCTGAGAGACTCCCCACCCACAATGCCGATAAGAAGCAGCATGTCGATATTTCCTTCCTCGGCCAGTATACTGATAGCATCCCCATGAACGCGTGGATTAACAAGGGAAGCAAGGCTCAGGTCGATAGGATTGTTTGCGCTCCCTCCCACGAGGGGAAGCATCTTGCGGAGTTTCTCGGCTGTTGATGATGAAAACTGCGGAACTTCAAGACCCAGTTCAAGACAAGCGTCCGTGGCAGCCACTGCCATGCCTCCCGGTGCGCTGATGATGCCAACCCTTTTTCCTGTCGGCAACGGTTGAAGATGAAAGGCATATAGGCAGTCGAGCACCTCCTCGAAGCTCCTGACACTGATAATCCCTGCCTGCTTCAAAGCACCGTCCCATATGTGCCTGGACCCGGCCATGGCCCCTGTATGAGAGACTGCAGCCCTGGCCCCTTCCTCGGTCATCCCGCCTTTCCAGAGGATAATGGGCTTCTTCCGCGACACTTCCCTTGATACATCATAGAATCGCCTTCCATCCCTCATACCTTCCACATAGACAACTATGGTTTTCGTCTCAGGGTCATCCCCCAGGTACTCCAAGAAATCCGTTACCGTGAGATCAGCCTCGTTGCCGCAACTAACCGCTTTACTGAAAGTGATACCGTTGGCAGTAGCTGTATACGTCAGGTAATCGGCAAAAAAACCGCTCTGGGACACAACGCCTATTGAGCCGGGAGCCTTACCCGGTCCCAGGGCAAAGGGCAACCGTGACGCAGGACAATAGATACCTATACAATTGGGTCCTACTATGCGGGCTCCGCCTTCGCGAGCCACCCGCACCATCTCATCCTGCATCTCTTTGCCTTTACTGCCTGTTTCTCCAAAACCTGAAGTGGTGATCACAATCGTCTTCACCTTTTTTTTCACAGCCTCCCTCACGGCCGTCAGGGCCGCTTGGGTCGGCGTAACCACAAGGGCCATGTCAACCTCGCAGGGGATATCAAGTATTGACGGGTATGTCTTGAGTCCCAGAGTCTCAGCCTCTTTGGGGTTTACCGGGTATAGTTGCTCAAATCCCGTTTCAAGAAATCGATCCATGAGTACACGCCCTATTTTGCCTTGTTTGCCTGAGGCTCCAATAAGCGCAACAGACCTGGGATGAAAAATAGGATCAAGTTCTTCGAAAATAGTTTTTCTGGCCATATTTATACTTCTCTATGCCCTGCTGCAGTAACAATACCCCTTATAATTTCTATGTCTCTCCACCGAACAGCTCCACGATTTTCTTTACTAAAGCAGGCAACGACGGATCACGCGCTCCCATGACAAGAACGCAGTCACCTTGACCTGCGTCGGCTTTCAGCTTGGTCAAAAGCCCATCACGATCACTTACTGCCTGCGCAATGAATGGCACTCTACCAAGCTCCTTTACGATGTCTTCCGAGGAAATATTTTTTTCGGCGGTGCCCCCCGCATAATAGATCGGCAAGAGATAGAGGATATCGTTCTTCCGGAAGACATTTTGAAAGACAGCAATATATTCATCCTTTAAGAAACGTGTTGGACCAAAGCCGTGCGGTTGGTATACGGCAATAATGCGATCCGAAAGGCCCCGCGCGGCATTCACGGCAGCCGCTATCTTGGCCGGGTTATGAGCAAAATCATCGACAACATGTATTTTCTGCTTTGTCCCGGTAACACTAAAGCGCCGGGCTACACCCTCAAAATCTCTTACCGCAGCAGCAAGAGTTTCCCCGTCGCAGCCGAAATATTCGCAGACACATAACGCCGCCCGAAGATTTTCAAGATTGTGCTCTCCCGGCAGCGGCAAATGGTATTCAATGCCCTTGCGAATAAGCTTAACCGAGGTCGGCAGGAGTTCTTCACGGTCTGGTCGCCATGAAGCCGAACTATTACGGCCAAAACCGACACTTGATGGAAAAGATACGAGGATCGGATCGTCCCAATTTACGGCAGTCCAGGTCGATTGTACTATGAGCCTTGCAAAAAGGTCCTTTATCTCATCAATGCTCTTGTGATCTTTGGAGATATTAAGAACAACCGCAACCTCTGGAGAGTATTTGACGAGTGTCCCGTCGCTCTCATCCGCTTCAACGACAAGGAGATCGGAACCACCGCTCCATGCATTGCCGATCAGCCCCTGTTTTTCAAGCCTGCGCAAGGGCGCACCACTTATGAGAGAGGGTGATTTCCCGCATACGGTCAGAAACTCAAATATCATAGAAGTCACCGTAGACTTACCGCTTGTACCGGCAACGGCAATGGTTCTCATTGACGAGATGATTACTGCAAGAAGATCAGAGCGATGTATAATGGGTATACCATGGACTCGCGCAGCAGCAATGTCGGGGTTTGACTCTTCAATTGCTGTTGAAATACAGACCACATCAGTGCCGGCACGTACACCTGAACCGTCCTGATTGACGATTGTGCATCCGAGCCCTTCAAGGGATTGCCGCATGAATGCTGTATCCTCGCTGGCAAGCAAGCGATCGGAACCTGACACCCTGATCCCCTGAAAGCACAGATATTGTGCAAGGGCACTCATGCCAGTACCGAAAATACCGGTAAAATGGACGCTCCGGCACTGGCTTTTGCCAATAGCTATGGATGGAGGATTAGTACATTTACCGTGGCTATGCTTTCCCGATATCATTTCCCATGGTTTTCCAAAGCATTTCTTCTATTTCGGGAGTCAGTTGAGGACCCTCCCCTGTCTTCATCGTTCTGATTCGCATGTCATATACATTTTCCAGTTGAGGCAGGATCATTTTAACCTCAGGTGATCTCTCCACTCTTTCGGTGATTGAATTGCGCTGCTCCAGGGCCCTTTCGAAGTCTTTTGTGTCTATGGGGATGTCATACAGCATGTTCAATAGTTCCATAAGCCTGGCTTTTCCCATATAATCCTCCTCGACCACAACATACTGCGGCAAAGAGACTATAAATACAATTGCATCAATACCTGATTCTGCCGCTTCCTTGGTGATCAGATTCGCAATAGTTGAAGGACCGCGATATGTAATGGGCAGGACACCAGTTTTTCCCAATTCCTCAAGCGCCCCTTCTCCCATTCCGTATCCGCTGACAAGTAAAGGCCTGGTGTGGGGTACCACATCATACATGCTTCCCACAAGGATGTATCTCTTCGCTTTAAATGTTTTGAGAAGCTTCAACACAGAAGCAATGTAGAGTTCTGCATGAGCATGAGGCTCCAAAAGGCGAAGCAGTAAAAGATCATTCTGCCCTTCCCTTCTTGCATAGTGAACTGTTGAATTGGGAATAGACATGTCACGGATACCATCTTCGAGATGGATGGTAGGCCTGTATCTGGTGAAGTCGTAAAAGTGGCCCGGTTTGTATAACTTTCCTAATTCCTTAGCGCCGTATCGAGACTTCAATTCTTTCAGTACCAGGCTTCCTACGCTGTTGACATCTATCCAGGGTCGGAGCGTAGCAACAACATACGGCTCATTGCACTCCGGGACCGGCTCATGTAATTCAAAACCACCTATTCGCACGAAATTTCCTCCTTATCATAAAGTTTTCTTGTATCGGATTATACCAGATTTCTATTGCAAGCCGGTAATCTTTCTCATGTTAAGAATAGCTCAACTATTCATAGACCTGATCGCACAAAGTTCATTACTGCCCAGACAAAAATGGGGTGGAGGCACAAGCCCTCTTTCCATCCTGACAACCTGGTGTTAGAAAGCACGCGCCCACTCAGGTCTGAGTCTCACCTCATCTCTCAATGCTGAGTCAATCAGGTCCAGGGTTTGCTGCTTGCCCTCCGGAAGCCATACCCGTATGGGCAGGTAGTTAGATGCGTGGTAGGATGAGAAAAAGGTGTGGCTTACGTTGGTATGGGTCAGCATCTCTTTCATCTCCATAAGCATTCCACACTCGGCAGGCATTGTAAAATCACCCCTCTCGTGCATCTCGTAGAGAGGTGTGCCAGGAATAAGCATTAAGGTCAGGAAACTCAGGAAATCGGGATCAATAGCGCTGATCAGTTCGCCTGTCAACCCTGCGTGTCGCAAAGATCCTTCCTCGCCTGCAATGCCCAACAGCACGGTGATAGTAAGTTGTATTCCGGCATCTTTTATCTTTCTCGCCATTTCGAGACACTGTTGTGCGGTTGAACCCTTGTTGATTTTCTGACGGACCTCATCGTCTCCTGTTTCAACACCAAGGTAAATCTTGTTCAGTCCATTCTCATGCAGCGCCTTCAGGTCTTCCGGGGTTTTCTTCGCGATGCTTTTCGTGTTGGCATAACTTGCGACACCGGTAATCCAGGGAAGATGTTCTTTGATACGCTCAAGAATCCACATCAGTCTTTTTTGAGGAATAATCAGCGCATCGCCATCCATGAGGAAGACTCTATTGCTCCCTCTCATATATTTTGAAGCAAAGAGTATATCTCTCAGGATGATTTCATTGTCTTTCACCCAGAAACGTTTATCCTTATATGCCCCGCAAAACGTGCATTTATTATGGGAGCACCCCAGGGTTACCTGAAGCGGGATGCTGTCCCCCTCAGATGGAGGGCGGATGCAGTTCCCTTCGTAATGCATGCCTTCATGTTCTGAAACGTCTTTCATTGATTGTTTGCCCTAAAATAGTAATTAACTGTATTGCAGAAACATAACTCTGTCAAGACATGAGACCCACATCTCTATTACCAGGATATTTAAAGTATCATATCATTAGATGAACGCTTTGTACCACCTTGTGAAATTTTCTTTATAGAATATCGGCAATTCCTATGGTACAATAATCTTGTGCTGAGAAGGCCCAGTTCTTATCAGAATATTCATATCAAAGCAGAGGAGTATGACATGTCAAAGTTCGAAAAAATGTACCGCCAAAAAAAGGTTACTCCCGAGGTTGCAGCCAAGGCAGTGAAATCGGGCGACGTCATTTGGGCACCACCGGCATCTAATGAGCCCATAGTTATCTGGAAGGCCATTGCGGCCAGAAAAGATGAGTTGGAAGGGGTCGTAATCCGTCAATTCTTATCACGGCACCAGCAGCCCCATATGGATCCATCCTATGCTCCCCATATTTTCATCGAAAGTCTTTTTCTCACCGATAAAGTGAGGGACCTTATCAATGAAGGGCACGGAAGCTATGTTCCGACGAATTTCGGCGATATACCGTCCATAATCAGGCAAAGTGAGCACGTAGACATTTTAGCAGTCACCGTTTCTCCGATGGATGAACATGGTTATTTTACTTATGGCTTGGGGTGTGACTATACCCCCGCCGCCGTAGAAAAAGCCAAGATAATTATTGTTGAGGAAAATCCCAAGATGCCGAGGACCTTTGGGCATAACTCCGTGCACATATCCAAAGTGGATTATATAATAGAATCCAATGAATCCATCGCAGAATTGTTCCCACCTACTATCACTGACATTGACAGGACAATCGGCGCTTATATAGCCGAACGTATTCCCAACGGTTCTACCCTTCAAATAGGAATAGGTGGCGTGCCCGCTGCGGTGTGCAAGTTTCTGGAGCACAAGAAAGACTTAGGTATACATACGGAACTTATCAGTGACTATCTGATCGACATGGTGGACTGTGGGTGTGTAAACGGGAGTAAGAAGACAATCCATAAGGGGAAAGTGATATGTACTATCGTCGAGGGCACCAGGAGGCTCTTCGATTGGCTCAACAACAACAGGCTGATTGAATTACATCCCGTAGACTATACAAATAATGTAAATGTTATTGCTCAGAACCACAAAATGGTCAGCATCAACGCTACCATTGAAGTTGATCTATTCGGACAATGCGCTTCTGAAGGCGTTGGACCAAAGGTCTTTGGAGGAAGCGGAGGACAGGCAGATTTTGCAAGGGGCGTCACAATGGCCCCAGACGGTCAAGGCTTTATCGTCGCGTATTCTACCGCAAAAAAAGGTACTGTTTCCAAGATCGTTCCTACCCTGACTCCCGGAGCAAGCGTAACTACCACCAGAACCCATGTTGATCACGTGGTAACGGAGTATGGGATTGCCAAGCTTCGCGGCAAATCAGTCCGGCAAAGAGCCCTGGCTCTGATCGACATTGCACACCCTGATTTCCGGGATCATTTGCGCCACTCCGCGAAACAGATGAAGATTATATAGATTAGGTAATATCCTGGGCAGGAATCGGGTACTATGAATGAAGGCGAATTGGTATAACACCTCATTCGGCACAGCATACCTAACAAAACCAGAGGGGACGCAGTTGTAAATATGTAACCTGCTTCCCCTCTGGTTCACACGCTCATCCGCAGTTCGGCCACTTCGTTTTATTCTTTATCAATGAGAGTGATGTGCTTTATGTCTCACAATCTCCACTGTTCCTTTCGTCCCGTCTACCAGCAAAAGGTCTCCTTCCATGACGACTTCGGTAAGACCTTCGACGCCCGTTACAGCGGGAATATCATATTCTCGCGCATACCAGAAGGCTGTTGCCCCTATGCCCCCAAATTCCGTTACTACTGCGCATGCCTTTTGCATAAACGCGATAAGCTCCCGAGAGGCCGTCGGAGCGACGATGACCGCACCTTCCCTCACTCTCTGCATATCCTCCTCGTTCTTTACGACTGCAGCCCATCCCACAGCTCTCCCCGCAGACGCTCCCCGCCCGTTTAATTTAGCAGCAGTATATGCATCAGGAAAGATCTTCTCTACTCTCTCCTCTTCGAGACCTGGTGTGGGTCCTTCTGGTAATGTGTTGCATGCTTCCGAACCTGTCTTCATGGTTCCTCCTTTTTTGTGTTGTATCCTCAGTCATTCATGAAAAGAGCTGCCCTAAGCGGGCTCATACTGAAGAGAATTTTAGTATGGTCAGTCGCGCAAGCGCCTCACTCGGCTTCCTGTCTTCTTCCGGGAGAGGTTGAGAACGCCCAGGGACAGAACCTGCCTCGCAGTATCCATGGTGACACCCATGTGGTTCTTGTGGGAAAGCCGATGTTTGCTCCGTTCTGTGTATACAATGCCTAAAAACGTTGACCATATAACCTCCGCGAGCGTCCTATGGTCACACTGTATAAAAATCCCTTCCTCCACAGCGTATCCGACTATCTTATGCTGGAGGCTAACCACTTTCGCGCCCACCTCGTAAAGGATATCGCGGAATTCTGCGGAAAGATTGGTAACCATCTCTCTTTGGTGAAGATATTGCCATGCAGAGAATGCCACAGGATCTTTTTCATAAAACTCCCGAAAGCATTCCCACAACTCTTCAAGGAGGTTTTCCTTGATACTCTCCCGCTTCTCGTACATCTCCTGAAGAAGACGCGCAAAATAGTCCGCGTAGGATATTATCGCGCTTAACACTATCTCTTCCTTGTTTTTAAAGTAAAGGTAGAGTGCTGCCCGGCTCACTTCTGAACGCTCCGCTATTTTATCCATGGTTATTGCATGGTAGCCTTCAGCCGCATATATGGCCATTGCTGCATCCATAGCCAACTCCCGTCTCACATCCCTTTCTCGTTGTCTGCGTTCTGTTATGCCCATTTGGACCTTTACTCCAGTTATTAGACTACATGTCTAAATTATAGACCTTATGTCAGTTCTTGTCAATAGCTTTGTACAAATTCTCGGTTTTGAGTTGATGGGCCTTGGTTTGCCAGCCGATAGCTTGTCTGAAAATATACGTGTAAAAAAAGTCGCAGATGACATACGGAAAACCCTGATCTATGTCTAAACGAGCGACCAGGAACTCATCCAGGATATTATTGAATGTGCTCATCGCATCCGCTCGTACATCGAACAACTGGACTATGACGATTTCTTGAAAAGACCTCAAAACGCAGGATGCTGTTGTTAGAAATATCGAGATCATTGGCGAGTCAGTCAAACTTCTATCTGATAATATCAAAAAGAACCATCCCCATATAGCATGGAAAGAAATTGCAGGAACAAGAGATGAGCTGATACACGACTATTTCGGTGTCAATATCGATGTGGTTTGGAATATAGCAAAGGAAGACCTACCAAGTCTGTCGAACAACTGAAAAGAATGTCATGAGAGCACTCTTGGAGGACTCGAGAAATTTAAAGCACAGCCTCCATCCATCTTGTATTGTAACCGCAGACAAACGCAGATAGGCGCAGATATCCTATAGTTTTGAGTTCTCCTCGGTTTGTTTGCCATCTTGTTGGTATGAGGGGAGCAATGACCTATCGTATTTGGCAAATCATTTCCGATGTCACTGAAGACGCAAAGGTCGATTTTTGGTCAGCGTGGCTAAAAGTCTAAAGAGAATGTTACTATGTTAAGAGTGTCCCGAAAGGTCCGCGCAGCCCCGGATGCTATCCAACGACATTTCACGTTTTAAAAGCTCTTCAAGAATCAGCTCAGTGGCCCAGGCGGCTGCTGTTCCCACTACGAAAGTACATTTATCAACATGAGCCCCTAATGCTTCAAAGGTTTCTCTGTCTTGGGCATCCTTAAGATCAAATTCCCTGCCCATGATGCTGCGATGGATCATCTTACATATATTGCTCCCATACTTATGGTTGAACTTATCGAGGAGGGCTCTAGCCATATCGTGCGCACAGTCCTTATTATCTTGATCATTGTCCCACTTTTCTCGTCGTCGCCCAAAGACAGAACTCATGGCCATAACTCCGCCGGTATACCCCCCACACGAACCTTCGCATGAGATCCCACCGCCCGCTGTTAACCCGCTTCCTGCTCGAAAAACTGCATCATTCTGTATCTCAAGGGCATCCTGAATGGCTGCAATCGTGCATTGACAACAACCTCGAATTGTTTTTTCGTATTCAAACCCCAAGAAAAAAGCATGCTGGATTATCTCTGCCTTCCCTTCCTTAATATCTTTCATAGCTCGATCCCTCCGTGTAATCGCAGCAACAATTCCATTTGACTCAAATACATTATTAGAACACTATGCAGAGTAATTCTCAAGTGAACCGTTTCGAAGCAAAGAGCTGAATCCTCATGTCAGGAATGGACACCAATAATCTTCATGCAGCACATCGCGAAAAGAAGTCTGTGGAAAATATTGACCCACCGGATCATCATGCATATCATTTCTGATGTCACTGAAGATGCAAAGGTCAATATTTCGTCAGCGTGCCCAGCAGTCTAACGAGAATACTAATATCTGAACATCCCCAAAGGTCCGGCTGGAATCATCGGGCCTTATCTTGTTTGATAAGGGCCAGGAGCATCTCGACTGCCTTGGCTGAGAACTCGGGATCGTTGATGTTGCTATCCATCTCGATCACCTCGACGCCCTCCCTAACGTTCGCCTTGATTGCATCGAACATTGCCTTGTCGGCCTCGCGATCACAGAAAGGCTGGTTGTCGGCGTCAAGCATAGATACGCCTTGGAGAGGAAGAAGAAATGCAACCAGGCCCCTGGCAGCATTCGCCTTTTCCGCGAACACCTTCCCCATTTTCTCATTCTCTTCCTTATTGGTACGCATCAGGGTGACCGATGGGGTCCATTCGTAGAACGTACGTTTCGCCTTCTTGTATTTTTCGGGTACTGTATCCATTCCACCAAAATTTACCATGTCCACGCATCCTGGCACGATAAGGTGAGGTATTTCCATCTGCCCGGGAGCATCGAGCCGTTCAGGACCGGCATCGAATACCCCTCCACAAACAGTATCTGCCCATTCTGTTATCGTAATATCGAGAACTGCGTCGACCAGCCCCTCCCTCACAAGGCTTTCCATCGTCCTTCCGCCCGTTCCGGTTGCGTGGAAGACAAGCACTTCGTACCCCTCAGCAGAAAGGCCATCCACACTTGCATTGACACAGGGCGTGGTGTTGCCAAACATAGATGCTGCAATCACCGGCTTGTCTCCCGAGCATTCAGAGATTTCAGTCTCCGTCATGCCGCAAATCGCACCGGCGGCGCGTGAGAAAATGATGCGAGAGATTCGATTGATACCGGCCACGTCGACGATGGAGGGAATCATCGTAATATCCTTAGTTCCCACATAGGCGCCCACATCACCGGACGCCGTGGTGGAGACGCATACCTTTGGCATGCCGATGGGAAGGGCACGCATGGCCGAAGTAACGACTGCAGTTCCTCCGGTGCCGCCCATACCGATGATGCCATCGATTTTCCTGTTATCATGCAATGCTTTGACGATCACCGGGGCCCCGGCGCACATTACCTTCATTGCTTCTCCGCGGTCTTTCCTCTCTCTCAGTTGTTCAAGGCTTCCGCCTCCGGCCCGCGCCACATCGCCAGCGTCTACGTCTACGGGAAAAAGATTGGTGGAGCCCATTATTCCTGTGTTGACAGTGAGCACCTTGTGCCCCCTTGCCAGTAATTGCTCGCGAACAAAGGCATACTCAGCTGCTTTGGTATCAAAAGCTCCAATTAAACAGATGGTTTTCATTCTCTCTCTCCTTTCATCTTTCTCGGCTATCCTCTTCGGCTCGACATACTTTGCAGATGCGCTATAATCTCTGATATCAAGGGGATGGCAATCCTAACCGTTTTCATACTTTTATTAATTCTGAAACAATATCATTTGTTCTGCAAGTAAAAAGAGTATCTGTCAGTCATTGGAATGTGAGACGAAATATTATCACTCTTCCACGTGCGCGGGGTTATTAGGATGTGGGATATGTATCCGCAGATGTACGCCGATAACTGATATTTTTTAGTTTTGAATTCTTTGTTGTGAATTTATGTATCCTGACCTGCTGGCTTGAAAGCCTTACCCCTCTAATCCTTAATCCTGTCTTCATTCATTGAGCTTGTCGGCTTTCCAGCTTGCAAGCTTGGTAGCTTTCCGGCTCGATTCCTTGCCTACTTCCAGACATCCTCTGTTTTGACTCTCCTGCCATAGCCTAAGAGCTTGTCCATCCGCACAAGCAATGGATTCAACCATGGTGTATACTTGACGGAAAATCTGACCGCATCGTGAAGCTCGCCCGGCAGCTTGTTAAACGAGCAAACCCTGACGCAGTTTTCACAGCTTCCATTGTTTCGCGCCCAGAAGTCGAGGCATTTCTCGGGATCGATGTACCACTTGTATATGCCGTTGCTATTTGAGATGGTAAGCCCTTCTGTGGTTGGCTCACCAGGACTGACAGCACCCGAGGGACACTCTTCTGCACACCTCTTGCAACTTGCACAGAATTCAGCGACGCCGAACTCGATGGGTTTGTCCGCCACAAGGGGCATGTCGGTAAACACCTTGCTGAGCCTCACCCTTGGGCCGAACCTCTCCGTGATGAGCATCCCGTTGCGTCCCAGCTCCCCAAGTCCTGCGTCAATGGCGATAGGTATACTCAATGCAGTGTCGTTTCCGGTGGGGATTGCCTGGTATCCCAGGCTCCGGATATAGTGGGACAGCGATGAAGCAACGAAGGCCATCATCGAATACCCCCGGCCTGTCGACGCGAAGCCGCCGTATGCAGGGGACGTCTGCATCAGCTCATACGGCATCTCGTGGGCCATGACAACAGCATACTGAAACTCTTCAGGAATCTCTACAGGAGTGTGTTCATGGGTATGGGGGTGGAACCTGTGAGAGTAAAGCCAGCGCCGGTCAAGTTTACAGATTCCGACCAGTGAAGCTCCCAGGAACTGGGCTGCTTTCTTGATGTTTCGGCTCATCTCCTCAGGATCGGAAATCTCCCACTTACTCCCCGGTTCCATGCGGTCCCGAAGCGCCCGTTCTGCTTGGTCCGGAAACCACGCGAGGAGACCCTCGTTCCCTACCATGTTCCCGAAGCCCCACCATCGCTCCATATACCACATGGCCATGCTGAAGGCCCAATCTCTCATGGTGTAGCCAGGCGTTTTCCCAAAGTGCTTCGCGCTGTAATGTCGTTTACCGATGTCCAGTATCCTGGCATCAGATTTTTCGGGGTCCCTCGGCCGGCAGTACATCGTGTTTCTCTGGTCGAAGCGTCGAGCTTCTCCGGAACCTATTTTTGCCTTGAGCTTAGCCATTTATCACCCCTATTATTCCATTTTCGTC